>Ga0255771_1000067_pt1 | contig 94569 bp, 90 predicted proteins | sample 011ome_19_FD_179969 | JGI IMG/M metagenome (GOLD analysis project Ga0255771, IMG submission 179969) | Coastal salt marsh microbial communities from the Groves Creek Marsh, Skidaway Island, Georgia - 011510BT metaG (version 2) | ecosystem: Environmental > Aquatic > Marine > Intertidal zone > Salt...
GCACAGATCGTCATTGAGCAATGGCGGCGACACTACAACACGAAGCGGCCACACTCAGCTTTAGGATACAGACCGCCAGCACCAGAAAGCATCATCCCCTTGAAGGAAAAGCGGATGATGCACTAACGTTCAAACTGGACCAGTCAACGGGGGCAGGTCACTTAGCGACACGTGCCAGGATCAAAGAGGGTACGTTGCTTCGATTGGCGAAGTTCGCCACCAAAAATGTTTTGCAGCGCTTAAAGGATCGCTCTGACCTGGGTCCCGATCTGCACGCCGAACTTGAAACTGCCGTCACCGAACGGGTGAACGAAAAGATGGATTTGCCTGAACCTGCCCCAGTTCGAGAGAAGGTATCGCCGGAACAAGATACGCTTGAGAAAATCAAGGAAATGCATGGGGCTGGCAAGCTCACCGAGCGTGAGGTCCTAAAAGCGATTGAGAGCGACAATCGGCTTTTCGCGGATGCTGCCCTTGCGGTGCTGACCGATCAGTCTATCGGTCGGGTCCGAGAAGTACTCAGGATGAAAAGTGCCAAATCTATTCTCGCGCTGACGTGGCGGGCTGGTTTGTCGATGACCACGGCCGTCGCCATTCAAGAAAAACTGCTACGGCTGCCTGCGTCCAAGATCATGCGGGCGGGACCAAAGGGTCTATATCCGATTTCCGAAGATGATTTGTCGTGGCAGGCTGAGTTGTTGTTCGACTAAGCAATTTATTTGGGCCTGAAATTAACGCGATTATAACCAGATTGCGCCGATAGTCCGGCATGGCGAAACGTAAAACAAATAAATCAAAATCATCGCCCACGGCGCGTGGACCAATCATCAAGCGATTGGCCAAGTGGACCGGCACGCTCGGTGTTTGGACGCTGATCATCGGGCTGTTTGCCGCGGGCTGGTTTTATACCGATTTGCCCGATGTATCTGAAAATCTCGCGCCGTCGCGCCAGCCCACCCTCTGGGTGTTAGACAAAAACGGTAATGAGCTTGCGACGGTTGGCGATCTCTATGGTATTCCGATCAAATTGACGGATCTGCCACCCGCTTTGCCCCAGGCTATTTTGGCTACAGAGGACCGGCGCTTCTACGATCATTTTGGTGTGGATCCGATTGGGCTAGCGCGTGCAGCGTTTAACAACTTCCGCGCCGGGCGTGTAGTTCAGGGCGGTAGCACCATCACGCAGCAGGTTGCGAAAAATCTATTTCTTTCACCAGAACGAACCTACAAACGAAAAATCCAAGAGGTCATGTTGGCGCTTTGGTTGGAACACCACTTTTCAAAAGACCAAATTCTAGAGTTGTATATGAACCGCGTTTACTTAGGCGCTGGGACCTATGGCGTTGACGCGGCAGCACGAAAATATTTCGGAACGTCGTCACGCGAGATCAATTTGTGGCAATCGGCGATGATAGCCGGATTGTTGAAAGCACCCAGCCGGTTCAATCCGCACAACAGCCAAGAGCGGGCAGACGGTCGAACCCGGGTTGTGCTGTCGAACATGGTCAATGCCGGCTATATCACCGATGCAGAGGCCAAGAACGCGCGTTCGGTTAGCGGGCGCGGCGGCCTCAGTCGACCAGGTCGAGAAGCCCCATACTTTGTCGATTGGGTGCTGGATCAGGTCCGTGATTATGTGGGTGCGCGTGATCGCGATTTGATCGTGCGCACAACCCTAGATGCCAGTGTTCAAAAATCTGCCGAAGCGGCACTGACAGCCGCATTGAAAAAATCTGGAAAGACAAAAAACATTTCAGAAGGGGCGGTTGTTGTCATGTCCCCAGATGGGGCAGTGCGTGCCATGGTCGGTGGGCGCAACTATTCCAAAAGCCAGTTCAACAGGGCGACCCAGGCACAGCGACAACCGGGATCGGCCTTTAAACCGATTGTATATTTGGCAGGTTTAAGGGCCGGGATGTCCCCGACTGACGTGATCGAGGATGCCCCCGTCAAGGTTGGAAAATGGCAGCCCAACAACTTCAACGGTAAGTTTGTTGGTAATGTCACGATTACGGATGCCTTGGCGCGATCCATTAATACGGTTGCTGTGCGCGTGACCATGAAAGCCGGGGTAGGGCGTGTTGCCAAAACCGCCCGCCAGTTGGGGATCGATCCAGGACCCAAACCGGATGCATCGATAGCGCTGGGGACGGCTGAAACCACGTTGCTGGATCTGACCGCGGCATATGCACCGCTGGCGAATGGCGGCAGTGGGGTCGTGCCGTTCGGCATTGAAGAGATCCGCGATGGCGGCGGCGAGATTTTTTATCGACGCAGCGGCTCTGGCCCCGGCCAAGTGATTGAGCCTCATTTGGTGGGGCCCATGAACAAAATGATGCAAACGGTGATCGCCCGCGGAACAGGTAAGGCGGCGCAGATCGGTCGACCTGCGGGTGGCAAAACCGGCACATCACAGGCTTATCGCGATGCGTGGTTTGTGGGCTATACGCCCAGCTTGGTCGCAGGCGTTTGGGTCGGGAATGATGGTGGCCAATCCATGAAACGGGTAACAGGTGGCAGTGTGCCAGCGCGGGTCTGGGGTGACGTGATGAAATCGGCCCACTTGGGGATCGTGTCTCAAAATCTTCCCAATCCAACGGACAATCGCGGCTTCTTGGATCGGTTGTTCACGACGATTGAGGATGTGAAGCAAGAAGCATCTAAGGTCATCACCAAGACCGAGCCATCCTCCAGCAATCCGGGAAGTAGCGCTGGTGTTTTCGATGATCGAAATTAAACCGCGCGACCTCGCCACGGAATAAACGCAGGCACTTTGTTTTTGTAATCGACGTATTCTTGGCCATAGAGCGTGATCAATTTACGCTCTTCTGACCAAGTGCCTGCGATCACGTATAAGCTGCCAAAGATGGCCGTTGCCAAGCCAAAATGCGTCCAGGCACCGCCAATCAAGATCAAAAAAACGGCACTGTATAACGGATGGCGAACATAGCGATGCAACCCATCGGTTCGTAACGGTTCGTCTTCGGATGCGTTTTGTGTGGCCTGTGAAAGCCCCATGAACCGTCGCATGTCGTATCCCCCAGCGGCGATGAACAACAGAATCCAACCGCTAATTGCGACAAAACTAAGTAGGACTTTGACACGCCCTCCCCATTCGAGGTTGGGGGCATCACTAAAGATCAATAACCCAATCCAGGCAGCGAAACCAAAGGTGATGATGGCCAGGGCGTTATAGAAAAGTCGGTACTTGTTTCCCAAGGAATTCCCGAGAATGTGTTTCGCGGTTGGCCCAGCTAAAGCGGAGTGCAAAAGCCCAAAAACAATCCAGGCAAGTCCATAAAGGCTATACGCTTGCCAAAGTCCCATGATGATCAGTTGTCTGTGGCGTCCGAGGTTGCGCCGATACGTTCGATGGTGGCAGTCGTTGAAAAACCAGCGCGCAATTCGGCAAGCACGATACTGCCGCCCCAGCTTTTAACCAGATCCCCACCAACCACATCTTCTTCTTTGTAATCGGCCCCTTTGACAATGATGTCAGGGCGCAATTCTTGGATGATTTCATAGGGTGTGTCTTCGGCAAAAATGACCACCAGATCGACGGATGACAAGGACGCCAGTACAGCACTGCGCGCGGCTTCGTTTTGCATCGGACGCTCTTCGCCTTTCAGGCGTTTGACCGAAGCATCAGAATTCACACCAACGATTAACTTGTCACATGCGGCGCGCGCTTGTGAAAGCAGGGATACATGTCCGGGGTGCAGCAGGTCAAAGCACCCATTAGTAAAACCAATTTTAAGCCCCTGACGACGCCACACATTAATGCGGTCTGCGGCCTCACCAGTGGTCAGCACTTTAGCCTCGGCGTCCGAAATATCCTGGTGATGCAATGACGCGGTTAACTCAGACGCATACGCAACGGCTGTGCCCACCTTGGCGACCACAATGCCTGCAGCGACGTTGGCGATAGCGGCGGCGTCAGCACGATTGGCGCCGGCACCGATCAGTGCTGCAACGGTGGCCACCACGGTATCTCCCGCGCCCGACACGTCATAAACTTCTTGGCTTTCGGCCGGACGGTGCGCCACGGTGCCATCGGCTTCGATTAGTGACATGCCGTCCGCGCTGCGGGTGACGAGAATACCGCCCAGGCCATTGTCTTGCATGACCGACGTGGCCGCCGAGATGATCTCTTCATCTGTGCGTGCATCAACGCCTGATACATCTTGAAGTTCTTTTCGGTTCGGTGTCACCAAGCTGGCGCCGCGATAGGCATTGTAATCATTGCCTTTTGGATCGACGATCGCGTCTACGCTATTGTCTCGGGCGACTTGGATAAATTCGGCGGCCCGACCATTCGCCAGTGCGCCCTTGCCGTAGTCAGACAACACCACAACGTCGCAACTGCTGATCATTTTTTGGAACGCGTCGCTGATCTGGGCACCGATAGAATCTGAAACTTCGGTCGTTGCCTCGCGATCCGCGCGCAGCATTTGTTGATTGCCCGCGACGTAGCGTGTTTTCACGGTGGTGCGTCGATCCGGGTCTCGAATGAGTTGCGGTGTTACGTCAGTGAGATCGTTTAACGAGGCCTCGACTTTTTCGCCAGCATCGTCATCGCCAATTACCGCGATGAAATCAACATGTGCGCCCAGCGCTGCCAGATTGCGCACAACGTTTCCGGCACCCCCTGGCATGTGGGTCTCTTCGGTGACGCGAAGGACAGGGATCGGGGCTTCTGGTGATATGCGTGCCACTTCGCCACCAATGAAGCGATCCAACATAACATCGCCGACGACCAAGACACGGGTGCCTGAAATCTTCTCAACCAACGGGACGAGGCGTGAACGATCTGTCATACCAAACCAAGCTCAACTTCGAGTGCGCCGCACAGCATTTGGCCGATCATGATATGCATTTCTTGGATACGTGCTGTTGTGTCACTGGGCACGACAAGCAATGGGTGTGCAACATCAACAAGCTTGCCGCCGTCTTTGCCGCCAAAAGCTGCCGCCACCATGCCCTTGGACTTTGCCATCTCCAGACCCAGCAGGACGTTGGGGGATTGCCCTGACGTCGAAATACCAATCGCGATATCGCCTGGTTTTCCCAGTGCGTCAATTTGCCGCGCGAACACATGATCAAAACCCAGGTCGTTGCCGCCAGCTGTCAGCGCAGATGTATCTGTGGTCAAGGCGATGGCAGCAATCGGTGCGCGGTTGTCCTTGTAGCGGATGGTCAGTTCTGTCGCCAAATGCTGGCAATCGGCAGCACTTCCACCATTTCCAAAAAACAGAATTTTCCCGCCGTGCTCAACGCAGGTGACACATTCGCGCAAAAGCTCGGCAAAGGGTTCTTTGCATGCGGCCGCTGTTTTTTCGGCAACGTTGCGATGTTCTGCAAACTCAGAGGCGTAAAACTCGTCAATGTTCATAGCCATTCGTTTATACCTCTATGCGTTCGCCGGTTCGAAGACTTTCGATAACGGCAATGGTCGCTGCCGATGTCTCTATCAGTTCGTCTTGGGCAATCGGTGGGGCGGAGCCTTCGCTGATTGCCGCGACAAACGCGGCGATCTGTTGCTTGTGGCCTTTATCTTGTGAAGCGGAGGTCGTTTTCGTCGATCCCAATGCTGCCAGCGATAACTTTGTAAAATCATCCAGCACAGCCGCGCGTCCGCCACAAAAGACTTCGATGCGTTCCTTGGGCAACGATGTATCTCCTTTGCCCGTATAGATAATTGTTGCGAGGCTGCCATCCGCAAATTTTAGGGTCGCGACGACATCGTCACCTGTACCATTCTCAGACGTTGCTGCATCGGCTTGGACTGATGAAATTGGCGATCCGACCAGATGCCGTGCCAAATCCACAAAGTGGCACATCTCGCCTAATATGCGACCGCCGCCTTCATCGGATGACTGTGTCCAGTGGGCACCATCAATGGCACCCCCGTTGACGCGTAGCGTGACCATCCGTGGGCCGGTCGCACTGGAAAAATGTGCCATCAATTCAGCGACCTGCGGGGCGAAGCGTCGGTTAAACCCGACCTGCACAAAACCTCCGTTGGAGTTGAGCGCGTCGATGACATCGTTGAGCTGATCAATATCCAGGGCCAACGGTTTTTCAACGAACACAGATTTGCCCGAGCGCAATCCGGCGGCGGTCATCGATGCATGACTGTCATGACGTGTGGCGATCACCACGGCGTTGATATCGGGATCATCCCAAATGACCTGATTGTCGGTTGTTGCCTTCTCGAACTCGAACGAACTGGCGCCATGTTCCGCGTTCGCACCGCGCTGGGTCGAAAGCGTTTTGAATTGAACTTTATTGGATGCTTTGAGCGCCGGTATCAAAACAGCGCGGGCGAAATTGCCCGCACCCGCCATGCCCAATACGACGGCATTGGCTTTGGTGCCGGACTTCTTTGATATTTGACGGGTTGATGTCTCATCGGGCTCTGCTTCCGAATACGACAAGACGACGCCCAAATGCCGCTCTGTACCTTCGGTGACCAATGCGTATGCCTCATCCGCGTTATCTAGATCAAACGTGTGGGTGGTGAATGCACTGACATCCAGCCGCGGGCCGTTCCCTTCGCGCATCAAACGCAGTGTTTCTGCGAGGTTTTCGGTCTCTGTCCAGCGTACCCAGCCTTCTGGATACTTCACACCCCGTTGTTCGAAATCGGGATCATAGCGTCCAGGCCCATAAGATCGTGATACCGTCAGCGTAAGTTCTTTTTGCATGAACGTTTGATAGGGAAAGGTCGTTCCCGTTAGACCGACCATAACGACCTGTGCGCGGTCCCGTGCAATATCGGCAGCCACTTCAAATGGCTCACTTGATGATGTTGCGGCAGAAATTAAAACCGCATCCGCGCCACGATTTCCAGAAATGCCACGAATGGATGCACCGGGATCATCAGATGGTTTGATCGCCAATTCTGCGCCAAGTGATACTGCCAATTCCAGGCGGTCATCTGCATAATCCAGCGCAACAACTCTGGCGCCTGCAAGTGTCAGGAATCGCGCCGCAAGCTGGCCAACCAAACCGCAACCGATGATGGCAACGACGTCGCCCAAGCCGACTTTCAAATTACGGGCAGCATGGAGTGCAATCGCACCGACGGTTCCATAGCAGGCTTCGTCATCGCTGACACCGTCTGGGATTTTCGCAATCAAGTTTTCAGGGACGACGTTTAGCTCTGCGTGATTAGCAACGCCGGCACCTGCCATCGCAACCCGGTCACCTGGCTGATAAGAACCTTCGAGGCCCGCACCGACGGCAACCACTTTGCCCGCTGCGGAATACCCCAGCGGCAGTGGTTCATCCAGTCGTGCCATGACGGCTTTCCATGTATTCCAAAGGCCTTCTTTTTTGGCCTTTTCGAGCGCCTTTTTCACAAGGTCTGGTCGTGCCTGTGCCTTGCCGGCCAAATTCTTCTTGGCGAAGTCGACGACCATCCGTTCTGTGCCGGCAGAGATCAAAGATGCACGTGTCTGCACTAGAAGATGACCTGCCTTGACCTTTGGTGCTGGGACGTCTTTTAGCGCCAGCTTGCCGGTCTTACGGGATTGGATAACTTGCTTCATGCGGTGGGTGTCCGCCTTACAAAATGCTTTTAAAATAGGCGATGGTTCGTTCTAACCCATCCCGTAACGGAATGGTCGGTTCCCAGTCTATCGAAGATTTTGCCAGCGATATATCTGGGCAGCGCTGCGTTGGATCGTCTTGCGGCAACGGCTTCAAAACGACCTCTGATTTCGCGTCGGTCATTTCAACAACCAGTTCGGCGAGTTGTCGGATCGTGAATTCGTCTGGATTGCCAAGGTTCATGGGGCCTGTGTGCGTATCATCCGCATCCATCAACCGCATCATGCCCTCAACCAAGTCATCGACATAACAGAACGACCGCGTTTGCGATCCGTCTCCGTAAAGTGTGATGGGATCACCCTGAAGGGCCTGCATGATAAAATTCGATACAACGCGACCATCATCGGGGTGCATGCGTGGGCCATAGGTGTTGAAAATCCGACAGACGCGAATCGGTGTGTTGTGTTGACGGTGATAGTCGAAGAACAAGGTTTCTGCACAGCGCTTGCCTTCGTCATAGCATGCGCGCGGTCCGATCGGATTGACGTTCCCTTTGTAGCTCTCTGGCTGCGGATGCACTTCTGGGTCGCCGTAAACTTCGCTGGTCGACGACTGCAAGATTTTTGCGCCCGTCCGTTTGGCTAAGCCCAATGCGTTAATAGCGCCGTGAACGCTGGTCTTTGTCGTTTGTACCGGATCGTATTGGTAGTGAATCGGTGACGCGGGACACGCCAAATTAAAAATCTCGTCGACTTCGACATACAATGGGAATGTCACATCGTGACGCAGCAATTCGAAATTCTTGGCGTCCAGCAGGTGCGCCACATTGGATTTGGTGCCGGTAAAGAAATTGTCGACACACAGGACATCATCGCCCCGTGCTACCAAGCGTTCACAAAGGTGGGATCCGATAAATCCTGCACCCCCGGTCACGAGGACTTTTTTTGCTAATAGAGAACTCACAATGATGCCCTTTAATCCCCAGAATGTACCCCAGAATCGATGGCTCGGAAACTACCATCCAGGCTCTCGGGGGCCAAGGCGAAAGGCATCACGTGGTTAAGAAGCGGCAATAACCGTTTTCGAGGACAACTGCGGTCAGGTGGTCGGATTGGTATGCCAATGTATCAACATTAATGCGATTTCTCAGAACTTCTGGTTCTGGACGAGGCGAGTGCCCATGCACGATCAAGGCACCGTGATCTCTCTCTGAGTATAAGAACTTCTCGCGGATCCAAATCAGATCTTGTTCCGTTTGCTGGTCAATTGATCGCGCCGGGTTAACCCCGGCATGCGCGAAAAAGATGCTGCCGAGCCGCCAAGATGTGCGTAAACCATTCAAAAATTGCCAATGACAATTCGGTACGGTTTCCTGGGGCGTCTGGCGGAATTGATTTAAGTCCCGCGGAATATCCGATGAGCCGACGTCAATCCCGTAACTTTTGGCGGTTTGTTTGCCTCCATTGCGAAACCACATCTCTATCGGTGCCGTTCCTTTGGCAATATCCAACATGTATCTCTCGTGATTTCCCATTAGGAATACACAATTTGTTTGAGGGATTGAGAGGTCTATAAGATGATCAATGACCCCTGCGGGGTCAGGCCCGCGATCAATATAGTCCCCCAGAAATACGACATTACTCTGAGAATTTGGGTGTGACGCGATATCTTTGTTAACCATTTCAAGGAGTTTGAGGAGTAGATCTAGGCGACCATGGACATCGCCGATGGCATATACCCGTTGGTCATCCGGCAACTGGTGATGGCCGTCTAAGCCTTGGAATAGCTGAGGTTCCATCAGTGCCCCTCGGTTTCCCGAAGCTCCCATATTCGCTAAATATGCGCTATAGTGCGCGATAGCATTCGCCTGATATTCGTAAAGGATATTAACTTTTTCTGAAAGCTGGCTGATTAAAAGGGTTCTGTGGCAGAAGTATTAGATAAATCGAAGACTCAGGAGGCCATTCTCCTAGATAGACTGACGCGGATCGAAGAGAACCCCGCTGGGTACTTTGCCGTGCATATGCACTTGTCCGATTTACGCCCCAGCAACAGGCAGCCTCACTTCATTACCATCGCCGCGCGTGCTTTTGATAATTTGGTTAACAGCGCAGATGCGGTGATCTATGACATGATGAATCAGGACTTGGTTCTAGTCTGTCACGATGTGCTAGTTGATGACATCGATCCCTACATTTCCAAGGTCAAAACCTTATTCAACGAAGACCCGTTGACGCTGGATGAAGATGAATACGAAGACCAGTTTTCGACGTGGTACGATTTATCGGCGCGCGAAGATTTCGCTGCTTTCTTGTCTGCCATCACCGAGCTCTCGGTTTATGCCGAGAACAAAATCGAAGAAATTAAAAAGGCAACAGCCGAACAAGATGGCCAGGGATCTGGAGATCCGATCACAGCCAGAAATCTAGCTGCCATTAATCAAAAGCTTGAATCTACCCGTATTGCGGACTTGATCAGGCAGCAGGCCTGTGTGCGTATCGCGCCTGGAAAAGCGGGCGAAATGGTTTTTCACGAGCATTTCATCGCCATGTCGGAACTGAAGGAACGCGTGTCCCCCGGCGTCAATCTGTTTGGCAGCGCATGGCTATTTCAATATCTGACAGAGACCTTAGATAAACGAATGCTTGCGGTTATTGGCCGAAAAAACTTCGCAGAGGTCAAAGATCCCATCAGTCTGAATCTCAATATCGCCACTGTGTTGTCGCGGGATTTTGCGAACTTTAATAAGCTCGTCGGCGATAATGCCAATAGGCTCGTCATTGAATTTCAGATCATCGATATTTTTTCCGATATGAATACCTATGGGTATGCTCGGGACATGTTGCAGGATCGGGGCTACAAAGTTTTGGTAGATGGGGTAAACCCATTGTCTTTTCAATTCTTTGATCCTGCGACGCTCAAACCCGATTACATCAAGGTGGGTTGGGGTAAAAAATTCGAGGAAGAAACAGACAATACATCGCGATTGGCGATGTTTAAGCAGACGGTGAAGCATGCCGGGACGGATAGTGTAATCTTGTCACGTGTGGATACGGAAAAGGCGGTGAAATGGGGGCTGGCCCTTGGGATATCGCGGTTCCAAGGATACTTTATTGATAAACTGGTAATGGCGATGACCAAATCCCGAGTCAAGCCAAAGGCAAAACCAAAAGCCAAACAAGGTGCGGCGTAAGCCGAGTATACGTTTATGGCAACTGCACCTGATAAGCTTCCGTCACAAGAAAAACTGCTCCTCGATTACATCCATCGCTTGGAAAAGCACAAAGCCGGTCGTGGGCTCGTGCATGTTCACTTATCGCAACTTCGCCCTTTCAATCGCCGTGACCAACACATTCGAGTCGCTTCGGGCCATTTCGAAGGCATGGTCTCTGACATGACAGGGCAATTGTTCACCCTAAAAAATGCAGATTTGTTCTTTGTCTTTAAGAACGAGGTGCGCCCCCAAGTCGAAACCACATTGCAGAAGGTTCGTTTCTTGTTCAGTGACGATCCTCTGGTCGACGAAGAGGGCATCGATGGTCGCGAATTCGCAACTTGGTATGATGCCAGCGACCAATACGAAGACATCGTTCAACTCGTCCAAGGCATGGCCGATGCCGAAGAAAAGCGCCAGACCGAGGTGCGCAACCGGATGGACGCGCGCCAACGCCTAAAGGAAAAGCAGAAAAAGGGAGAGCCACTGACCCCAGCTGTCTTGGCCAAGGTCGAAGAAGCCCTGTCCCGAGCCGACTTGTCGAACCTCGTGCGTCGTCAGTTCATCTGCGAAGTCGATGGCAAGATGGTCCCCGAATTGTTGTTCAGTGAATTGTTTATTTCAATCCAAGATTTGCGCGAGACAATTTTGCCTGGGGTGAATTTGGTTGCCAATCGCTGGTTGTTTCAGCATCTGACCGAAACACTTGATCGCCGCGTGCTGTCCATGTTGATGAAAACGGATGCAGTATCGATCTCGGGCGACATCAGCTTCAACGTGAATGTGAAGACCTTGTTGTCGAACCAATTCCAGGTATTTGATGATAACCTGTCTGCTGCACGCCGTGGGGCGATTGTGATCGAATTACAAAAAGAAGATATCTTTTCTGACTTATCGTCGTTTTTGTTCGCGCGCGAGTTTGTTCAGGCTAAAGGGTATCGCCTGTGCTTGGATGGTCTGACCATGGAAACACTGTCGGTGATTGACCGGGAGCGCTTGGGCACCGATATGACTAAAATTGTATGGCATCCCAATTTGGTCGATGGCGGGGATGATGTTCAACGTATGATCCGCAACTTCGTTGATCGTGATGGGCCAGAAAAATGGATACTCTGTCGATGTGACAATCGAGAGGCGATTGATTTCGGGCGGTCCGTGGGCATCAACCGATTCCAAGGATGTTTTATTGAAAGCCTGATCGCTGATGACAATCGTCGTCGTGATTTGCTTAAGCTGAAACGCCGGATAGAGCGCAGTTCAGAACCTGCCTTTGAAGAAGAATGACCTCAGAACTTTGTGATCTGTCAGCTCATGCGGTACGCGCCATGCTGCGCGCTGGCGATATTTCAGCCCAGGAACTGTTATCCAGTTGTCTCGCCCGAATTGAAAAAGTTAACGGCACCATTAACGCGATCACTGCTATGGATATTGAACGGGCTGAACGCGATGCTGAGGCCGCAACCAAGCGGCTCAAACAAGACGATGCGCCATCCCTGACGGGGATTCCGGTAGGGATCAAAGACCTAAATCGTACTGCGGGGATGCGAACCACTTACGGATCATTACTGCACAAAGACGATGTCCCGGACCAAGACGAAGCCTTGGTCACCCGTTTGCGGAACGCGGGTGCAATTATCTTGGCGAAGACCAATACGCCTGAATTCGGCTCCGGGTCCAACACCACCAATCGCGTATTTGGCCCGACCTTAAATCCGCATAATCCGGAACGTACGCCGGGTGGCTCATCCGGTGGATCGGCGGCGGCATTGGCTGCGGGGATGCTACCTTTGGCGCATGGCAGCGACACGGGCGGTAGCCTGCGGAACCCGGCCACTTGGTGCGGTGTTGTTGGATTTCGGCCGACCCCTGGATTGGTGTCACGCGAACAGCGTAGCCTGGGATACACGCATTTTAGTGTCCAAGGACCGATGGCGCGGAACGTCGATGATGTTGCCTTGATGATGACAGGACTGGCTGGAGATGATTCCCGGGATGTCTTATCCGGACCATGCGACCCAACATCTTTTCTGACATTAGATCAAATTGATGTGTCTCATTTGAACGTCGCGTGGTCGACCGATTTTGGCGGCACGGTGCCTGTCGACAACGACATCGCAGCAACCTTTCATAAGTCTATCTCGGGCATCCAGCATCTGTTCAAAAGTTGTGAAGAGGTGCATCCTAATTTCAAAGACGCACGCGATATCTTTTGGATACTGCGGTGCGTGTATTATGTCGCCAATCACAAAGACCGTGTCGCGAACCATGCCGATTTGTTGTCCCCGACCATCGTATCGAACACGCGTGCAGGGTTTGATATGTCGCTCGAAGATGTCGCATGGGCGGAACGCCAGTGGGTTCAGCTTTATCAAGAATTTCAGGAATTTTTTGCCGATATCGATTTGTTCATTGTGCCCGGGAATGCGATTCCGCCGTTCCTGGTAGAAGAAGGCATTCCGACAGCCATCAACGGTATCGAGATGGAAAACTACATGGACCCATCGTTGGTGCGATCAGCCCTGACGTTGACGGGCCATCCTGTGTTGGCTTTGCCATGCGGGATCGATCACGTGGGTATGCCATTTGGTTTCCAAATTGTGGGAAAACGGCGCGGAGACTTGGCGTTGTTGCAAGCCGCTGCGGCGTTGGAAAAAGAAATCAATCAGATCGACGGACTTCGCGTTGCGCGTCCTGATCTCAGTCCTTATTCGTAACCCCTGCGGTATCAAAAGTTGCCATGCCGGTGTGGCAGGCGACCGCCGCTCGCACAATCGGGATGGCCAACGCGGCGCCCGATGCCTCGCCCAATCGCATGCCCAAATTCAATAGCGGCTGTTTGTCCAGTTTTTCCAATAGCAACTGGTGACCGGGCTCGGCTGAGACATGTGCAGCCAGACAATGATCGAGCGCGCCTGGTGTGGCACATTCGAGTGCCGCCGCTGCCGCGCCCGCAACGTATCCATCAATCAAAACAACCGTATGGTTACACCGTGCGCGAACGATCGCTCCGGCCATTGCGACCAGCTCGCGCCCGCCTAATCGACGTAGCACATCCAACGCATCAGATGTTTCGGATATATGTAAGTCGACGGCAGATGCAACGACACGGGTTTTGAGGGCGAGCGCTTCATCTTTCACACCCGTCCCGGGCCCGACCCAGTCGATCGCTTCGCCGCCATACAACGCCATAGCGACTGCCGCGGCAGATGTGGTGTTCGCTATGCCCATTTCACCTATGGCGATGATATCCAATTCGATGGGTGTTGCATCCCATCCTGCTGCAAATGCAGCGATGAAGGCATCTTCGGTCATGGCGGGGGCGGACGTGAAATCCTCTGTCGGGTTTTCAAGGTCGAGGGCGATCACCCCAAACGACGCATCGGCGACAGTGCTGATCTGATTCACTGCAGCGCCGCCGGCTTCGAAATTTGCCACCATTTGCAGGGTGACGTCTGACGGGAATGCCGACACACCCTGACGTGCGACGCCGTGGTTGCCTGCGAAAACACGGACACCGACATGTTTCGTTCTGGGGCCAATCTCGCCCTGCCACTTAGCCAAATGTTCAACGATTTCTTCTAATCTTCCCAGTGCACCTGGGGGTTTTGTCAGCACCTGATCTCGTTTTTGTACGCGCTTAACTGCTGCTGAACTCGACTGTGGCAGCGTATTCAGCAGGTCGGATAATTCAGCGAGTGTGCTCGGGCATGTTGTCATCGCGCCGACTATAATCAGATGCGATTGACCTTCGAAAGCATAAATCGGTGACAGCACCTAATCGGGGCGATAGAACGGGCAGATGCAACGGGACAGCACATTTTCACCAGTACGTGACTTGCGCGTGGCGGTCACATTCCTGACCCGCATCCCAGTGGGTTGGGTGCAGGGGATGCAAACGGGTGATTTATCCCGTGCGGCATGGGCTTTTCCGCTTGTTGGATTGATTGTCGGCGCGATTGGTGGTGCGGCACTTTATGGTGCGGCGTATTTGGATTTGCATCCACTGGCATGTGCTTTTGTGGGTTTGGCGGTGATGGCCCTGATTACGGGTGGCCTGCATGAAGATGGTTTGGCTGATGTTGCAGACGGATTTGGCGGCGGCGCTAATAAGGTCCGTATCTTGGAAATCATGCGCGATTCGCGGATAGGCAGCTTTGGTGTGCTAGCGCTGGTTTTTGGTATTGGGATCAAGGCGGGCGCTCTATCCGGTGTGCCTGGGCCGGGGGTGGCATGGGTGACATTGATCGCGGCTGCCGTTTTCTCGCGCGCCATGTTGCCAATTATCATGGCGATCATGGAAACTGCGCGGATGGACGGTTTGTCACGCGGCGCGGGTCGCCCGACGATGGCTGGCGCTTTGGTTGCGCTTGGCCTTGGGTTGATCACACTATTTGCCATTCTGCCGATGAAATTGGCTTTCATCGCCCTCATGCTTGTGATTCCGCTTGCGGGACTAATTGTTCTCTGGGCTTATCGGCGGCTAGGTGGTCAAACAGGCGATGTTCTGGGCGCCGTACAACAAGTGGTTGAGATGTCCGTCGTTATGGCCGCAGCAGGTTGGAGTTAGGCGTATTAAATGAGTGATAATGTGACCCGTTGGTGGCTTGTCCGCCACGCCCCGGTTGTCGGGGTCGATGGAAAAATCTATGGGGCTGACGATGTTGAGTGCGATTTGTCCGATGCTGCGTCTTTCCAGTCGTTGGCAAATCGGTTGCCGGGCGATGCACCCTGGTTCACATCGCACTTAAGCCGCGCAAAACTGACAGCGCAAACGATTCGAGACGCAGGCTTGGTGACCCCAGACCCCATCGTTGACGAGCGTTTCGGCGAACAATCCTTTGGCGATTGGCAGGGCCAGACATGGGACGATATGCGCGCCGCCGACCCCGAGTTTTACGATGCGTTCTGGCAAGACCCTGTCCGCAATAGAACTCCAAATGGCGAGAGCTTTGCCGATCAAATTGCCCGTGTTGGCGAGGCGATTGATCATTACACGGAACAACATCCGGGTGGGAATATTGTGTGTGTCTCTCATGGTGGGACGATCCGGGCCGCAATATCCCATGCGTTGGATCTGGATCCGTTCGCGGGCATGGCACTTACGGTTGGTACCTTGTCTTTGAGTGTGATCGAGCATGTGCCGGGTGGTCTATTGCGTGGCAAAGGCAGTGCGTGGCGGGTCGTGCACGTTAATCGACCGGCCAGAGAAGATCATTGATGTTACCTCAAGCGACTCTCGTACTGGGCGGCGCACGCTCTGGCAAAAGTCAATATGCCGAAGACTTGGTTGAGGGTTCAGATGCGTCTGGCGGGCTGGTCTATATAGCGACAGCACAGGCCTATGATAACGAGATGCACGAGCGAATCGCCGTTCATCAGCGTCGCCGCGGTGATCAATGGTCGACCATAGACGCACCGCTGGATTTGAACATGGCGCTAAAATCCGATGCATGCTGCAGCCGTGCCGTTTTGGTTGATTGCCTGACCCTTTGGATCACAAATCTGATGATGGCCGGTAAGAACGTGTCGCGTGAAATTGATGAATTATGCGTAACAATTCCGACGTTGACGGCACGCGTCGTGTTTGTGTCTAACGAAGTCGGTCAGGGAATTGTACCCGACAATGAAATGGCCCGAGAATTTCGTGATTATGCGGGCCAAGCCCATCAACAATTGGCCTCTGTTTGTAACCGTGTTGTGTTTGTGACCGCGGGATTGCCGCAGATTTTAAAGGACGATAGCTAACATGAAGATTCCTGCAACTGTCATTACAGGTTTCCTGGGTGCCGGAAAAACCACCTTGGTGCGGCATATTTTGGCAAACGCAAACGGTAAGCGCATCGCCCTGATTATCAATGAATTTGGCGATGTCGGCGTTGACCGTGAAGTGATCAATGGCTGTGGGTTCGAAGAATGCGCGGACGAAGACGTCATGGAACTGGCGAACGGATGCATTTGCTGCACGGTCGCCGATGATTTCTTGCCGACGATGGAAAAACTACTCAATCGCGAAAACCCGCCTGAACATATTGTGATCGAAACGTCGGGATTGGCGTTGCCTAAACCGCTGGTCAAAGCGTTTAACTGGCCAGAAATTCGATCAAAGGTCACGGTTGATGGGGTGGTCGCCGTAGTCGATGCACCCGCTGTCGCAGATGGTCGATTTGCTGATGATCCGGACAAAGTTCAAGCAGTCCGCGAAGAGGATGAAAACCTAGACCATCATTCGCCGCTGGAAGAAGTGTTCGAAGATCAATTGCTGTGTGCGGACTTGGTCTTGTTGAACAAATCCGATTTGATGAAAGACGGTGACAGATCCAAAGTTACTGAAGTGCTGGACCGCGAAATGCGCCCTGGTGCCAAAGTCGTTGAAACCGTCAAAGGGGCCATCGATCTGAAGGTGTTGTTGGCGATGGATGCTGCGGTCGAAGATGATTTGGATGCGCGTCCGTCGCATCACGATGGAGATGATGATCACGACCATGATGACTTTGAAAGTTTCTCACTGATGATTGGTGATGTGACTGATCCGGCGGCCCTCGAAGAAAAAATCAAAGCCGTCACGATTGCCCACGACATTTTGCGTGTGAAGGGCTTCGTGAATGTTCCTGGAAAACCCATGCGTCACGTGATTCAGGCGGTGGGACCACGGATTGAACGTTATTTTGACCGACCATGGCAAGATGGCGAGACGCCGCGTAGTCATTTGGTGGTAATCGGCCAGACGGGGCTAGACCGTGATGCCATCACAGCCGCGTTGAATGCCTAAACTTTCTTAAAAGGACGCCATCGTGCATCTTCTCGCAGCACAGCCTGGGGCGATCACAGATGGCGAAGAAGCCGTCGACCTGGGGCAATCGCCTGGCGAGATTGTCTATATCTCGGCCGCCGATACCGAACTTGCCCTCATCGCTGATGTGTTGAGCGCACTGGCGGATGAGGGAGCCGAGATGCCCTCAATCCGGCTCGCCAACTTCATGCAGCTTGGACACAATATGTCTGTCGATCTTTATGTCGATGAAGTTGTGCAGCATGCGAAGCTGGTGGTCGCGCGTGTGCTAGGCGGTGCTGGATACTGGCCCTATGGGGTTGAGCAACTCGCAGCTATTTGTCGGCAGAAGAACATCAAGCTGGCGATCCTTCCAGGTGATGACCGACCCGACCCCGAGTTGATGGATTTCTCAACACTGCCGGTCGATGCCCAACATCGGATCTGGCAATACGGGGTGCATGGCGGTCCAGCTAACACGCGACACTTGCTGCGCTATATGAAATCGTTGGTTGATGAAGATGACGATTGGCTAGAACCCGTTCCCTTGGTGCGTGCCGGTCCCTATTGGCCGGGCCTCAATAGTCCTGCATTGGATGATATCCGGACACATTGGCAGGACGGACAACCTGTGGCGGCCTTGGTGTTTTATCGTGCATTGGTGCAATCGGGGAACCTGCGCGCTGTTGATGCATTGATCCATGCGCTGCAAAATGCGGGTTTAAATCCATTGCCTGTTTTCGCTCAAAGCCTCAAAGACCCGGTGTCGGCGGACACTGTCGTGGATTTGTTCGGCCAAGCCGTCCCGGATGTGATCTTGAACGCGACCGGGTTTGCCGTTTCTGCGCCCGGTGCTGACCGGTCCACAACACCCTTTGACCCTGCGGGCTGCCCAGTTATGCAGGTTGTTTTTTCTGGCGGCAACAAAGAAAGCTGGGTAGAGGGAACGCGAGGATTGTCGGCCCGTGACATCGCCATGAATGTGGCGTTGCCCGAAGTCGATGGGCGGGTGTTCACGCGCGCCGTGTCCTTCAAAGGAAGTGCCCGCCGAGACGATGCGACCGAGAGCGATATCGTCACGTATGAGCCGGTGCAGGACCGAATGGGCTTCGTCGCTGCGTTGGCCAAAAACTGGGCCGCGCTGGCGAACAAGCCGACATCCGAACGTCGGCTAGCCATGGTGTTGGCCAACTATCCAAACAAAGATGCCCGCATGGGCAATGGCGTCGGGTTGGATACGCCAGCTGGCGTCATGCAAGTATTGGCTGCGCTAAAAAAGCACGGCTACAACATTGATGATGAACCGGCGTCGAGCGCTGCATTGATTGATCGCCTCAAGGCTGGACCGACCAACGATTTCACAGAACTACAAAGCCGCCAGATTTCTGAAACTTTTGGCTTGGAGGCTTATCAAGTTTGGTTCGATCAACTGACTGTATCTGTTCGCGCGCAAATCACCGAACGATGGGGGAAGCCGACAGATGATCCGTTCTTTTTAGCGGACAAAGAGGCATTTGCGATACCGGCGTATCGGATCGGCAATGTCGCGATCTGCCTACAGAGCGCGCGCGGATACAACATCGATCCAGTACAAAGCTATCATGATCCGGCCCTGGTGCCGCCGCATGGGTATTTGGCATTTTACGCCTGGATGCGAAGTGAATTTGGCGCTGATGCGATTTGTCATATGGGCAAACATGGCAATTTGGAATGGCTGCCGGGGAAAGCATTGGCGCTTTCTGAGAATTGTTTCCCCGAAGCGATGCTCGGCCCCGTGCCGCACATTTATCCTTTCATCGTCAACGATCCCGGCGAGGGCACGCAGGCCAAGCGCCGCGCATCGGCGGTCATCATTGATCATCTGACACCGCCGTTGGCGCGTGCCGAGAGCTACGGGCCGCTTAAAGACTTAGAGCAGTTGGTCGATGAATATTACGAAGCCGCGGGCGTTGACCCTCGGCGGTTGCGGGTTCTAAGCGAAGACATTTTGTCGTTGTGCCGGACGTCTGGACTTGATCAAGACATCGGAATTTCGATTGACGAGACTGAGGAAGATGCGCTTGCCAAGCTGGATGGATATTTGTGTGAAATAAAGGAACTGCAAATCCGTGATGGCTTGCATGTGTTCGGCCTCAGTCCTGCAGACGGTTTACTGACCGAGTTGTTGGTGGCGTTGGTGCGTGTGCCGCGCGGTCAGGGAGAAGGCCGGGACGCGTCGTTGCACCGCGCATTGGCAGCGGACCTGGAATTGAAATTTGATCCGCTTGACTGTGACATGGCCGAGCCGTGGGCAGGACCGAAACCAAATGCGCTGGCAAAGATGTCAGATGAAGCTTGGCGTTCTGTCGGTGATACGGTCGAACGCATAGAGTTATTGTCCTCTGCTTTGGTGAGGGGGAATGCGAAACCTGCGGATTGGCCCATGGCGAAAACGGTTCTTGAATATATCGAGAATGATCTTCGACCCCGAGTGGCCGAATCTGGGGACGCGGAACTGAATGGTTTTCTGACAGCGTTGGATGGCCGGTTTGTCGAGCCCGGATCGTCTGGCGCGCCGACACGTGGGCGGCTGGATGTATTGCCTACTGGGCGCAATTTTTACTCCGTCGATACACGCACCGTGCCGACGCCGGCCGCCTGGACACTAGGGTGGAAGTCCGCTGAATTGTTGGTTGAACGTTACCGCCAAGACAATGGCGAATGGCCGCGAACCATGGCGTTGTCTGCATGGGGCACATCCAACATGCGGACGGGCGGTGATGATATTGCTCAGGCGCTGGCACTTTTGGGGGTTCGCCCACAATGGGACAGTGCGTCGCGACGTGTCACCGGTTTTGAAATATTGCCTGCCGATTTAATGGATCGGCCGCGCGTCGATGTGACGCTTCGCATATCTGGGTTTTTCCGTGATGCCTTTCCTGGGTTGATCGATTTGTTTGATAGCGCGGTGCGTGCCGTGGCTGCCTTGGATGAAACGGCGGACATCAATCCGCTCGCGGCGCGTGTGCACGAGGATCAAGAAGCGCTGATGGCCGATGGGTTAGATGAAGCGTCGTCAGCCTTGCGCGCGGGGTTCCGTGTCTTTGGCTCAAAGCCGGGGGCCTACGGCGCTGGTCTACAAGCCCTGATAGATGAAAAGGGATGGGAAACCGATCAAGACCTTGCCCAGGCCTATGTCGAATGGGGTGGATATGCTTATGGTGGTGGCAGCGAAGGTGCAGCTGAAAAAGGATTATTCAAAAGGCGCTTGGGACAGGTTCAGGCGGTGATCCACAATCAGGATAACCGTGAACATGATCTGCTTGATTCCGATGACTACTACCAATTCGAAGGCGGATTAACAGCCGCCGTTCGTGTTGAATCGGGGGGTCAGCCAAATGTCTATCACAACGATCATTCGCGCCCCGAGCGCCCCGTCGTCAGGGCATTGGATGACGAAGTTGCCCGTATTGTCAGGGCTAGGGTCGTGAATCCGAAATGGATTTCTGGTGTTATGCGTCACGGCTACAAGGGTGCGTTCGAGATGGCAGCGACGGTTGATTATTTATTCGCATTTGCGGCCACCGCGCGGTGTGTCAAAGATCATCATTTTGACTTGGTATTTCAGGCATTTTTGGATGATGACAATGTCCGGAGTTTCCTCGAAGACAATAATCCTGATGCCCTCCGCGACATCGCGGATCGATTAAAAGAAGCGCAAGACCGGGAGCTGTGGTCACCTCGGTTGAACAGTACGCGTGAAATTTTGGACCAGCTTATGGATGGCGTATAATTCAGCGATTCGTCCAAACCCTAATAGAGAACTCACATGGCAAAAAAAGAAGACATGTCCGACGATGAACTGAATGAACGTCACGCCGAGAAGATGGCCAAGAAAAAAGCCGCACGCGATAAGATTCTGGCGACCAAGACCATCGAGAAGGGCCTGATCATGGTCCATACAGGCAAAGGCAAAGGCAAATCCACGGCGGCCATGGGATTGGCGGCGCGCGCCGTCGGCAACGACATGAAGGTTGGCATCGTGCAGTTCGTCAAAGGTGTTTGGGAAACGGGGGAGCGTAAAGTCCTGGAAAAGTTCCCTGATCTTTGCGTCATGAAAGCGATGGGCGAGGGGTTCAGTTGGGAAACACAAGATCGCGAGCGGGATATCGCTGCCGCGCGTGCCGCTTGGGATATGGCGAAAGAAATGATTAACGATCCATCCTATAAGATGGTGATTCTGGATGAATTGAATATCGTTCTGCGATACGAAAATCTGCCTTTGGATGAAGTGATCGCGACACTGAAGGCAAAACCGGAAATGTTGCACGTCGTCGTCACCGGCAGAAATGCCAAGGATGAATTAATTGAGATCGCGGACTTGGTCACCGAAATGACCCAAATTAAGCATCCGTTTCGGTCGGGCGTGAAGGCGCAAGTCGGCATCGAATTTTGAGGAATTTGAAATGATCAGTCGTCGTCACTTTACCAAGTTATCTGCTGCAGCGCTCTGTGGGCTTATAGTGAGCGGATGTGCCGAGTGGGAGGCGTCACCACTTTTGAAGGCGCAACACTTGGTCGACGAGTCAGTCGCGACTGTTGAACGCTTTCAAACGATCGAGAGCCTTCAGCGCTTCAGTGAGTTCTTGCCTGAGGCTGCTGGTTTGATGATTTTTCCGCGTATTATTAAAGCAGGATTGTTTGTGGGTGGCGAAGGTGGAAATGGTATTTTAATGGCGCGCAATGCCAGCGGGGGATGGAGTGCTCCTGCATTTTATACCATGGGGACAGGTAGTTTTGGTCTGCAGATTGGTGCACAAGATACTGAAATGATTTTGGTGATCCGCAATCCAGGTGCCGTCGATGCCATACTCAAAGATCAGGCCAAGTTTGGTGCGGATGCGGGGTTCACTGCCGGGATTTATGGTGTCGGTGCCGAAGCATCGATGACCACGAACTTAGACGTTGATGTTCTCGCGTTCACGAATTCGCGGATCGGCGGGTATATCGGTGTAAGTGTCGAAGGCGCGTTGATCGCCCGACGCCAAGATTTGAATGAAGGCGTTTATGGTGCCGACGTGACACCGGCCCAGATCGTTTCAGACCCCAATATCAGATTGGCGCGCGCCGACCGCCTGCATAATCTCCTTGCGCGATAAGGCGAACGGATACGCCCCAGCCCTAATGTTTCAGGGCACCGGTTCCGATGTCGGGAAATCACTGCTGGTTGCCGGATTATGCCGTGCCTATACCAATCGCGGTCTTCGGGTACAGCCGTTTAAACCACAAAATATGTCGAACAATGCAGCGGTGACGGCTGACGGCGGCGAGATTGGTCGCGCCCAGGCGTTGCAGGCACGTGCGGCAAAAATGCCCCTCAGCGTTCATATGAATCCCGTTTTGTTAAAGCCCCAATCTGAAATCGGTGCGCAAGTTGTGGTGCATGGCGAGGTCATGGGGAACGCCAAGGCGCGGGAATATTATGAGCTCAAGCCGACCCTGATGGCCAAGGTTTTAGAAAGCTTTGATCGCGTACGTGGTGATGCGGACTTGGTTCTGGTCGAAGGGGCAGGCAGCCCCGCCGAAGTGAACTTGCGGAAATCTGATATCGCAAATATGGGTTTTGCCGAAGCGGCCCATGTGCCGGTTATATTGATCGGTGACATCGACCGAGGTGGCGTGATTGCGCAGATCGTTGGCACGCACAATGTGATTTCTGAAGAGGATCGTCAGCATCTCAAAGGCTTTGTCGTCAACAAGTTCAGGGGTGATTCCAGTTTGTTCGACGAAGGGATGGCCATCATTTCGTCTCATACGGGACTGACGGGACTTGGGTTGGTGCCATATTTCAGCGACGCCCATGTCTTGCCAAAAGAAGATGCGATGGCATTGGATAATCGAGTGCTGACCCATGCGGGTGATAAAATTCTTATCGTCGTGCCGCGCTTGCCAAGAATTTCGAACTTTGATGATCTTGACCCCCTCATGTCCGAGCCGGATGTGCATGTTGAAATTGTCGAGCCGGGCACGTCATTGCCTGCCAACGCAAATGTTGTTCTGCTGCCCGGATCAAAAGCGACGTTGAGTGATTTGAGCGCATTAAGGTCTGAGGGCTGGGATATCGATATCTTGGCCCATCATCGTCGTGGCGGATTGATCGTCGGTCTTTGTGGGGGATATCAGATGCTGGGGCAATCGCTGGCAGATCCGGATGGGATCGAAGGACCTCCATCCGACGCGACGGGACTTGGATTGTTAGATGTCACAACGGTGATGGGCGGTGATAAATCACTCGTTGAAGTATCGGGCACAGATCAACTGACGGGGTGCGATATTCGTGGGTACGAGATGCACGTCGGACGCACTGTGGGACCAGGCACCGAGTCCCCATGGATGATCCTTCAGGGCAATAAACCCGATGGCGCAATTTCCCCTGATGGTCGGGTGATGGCGTGTTACCTGCACGGTATTTTCGCGTCCGACGTTTTTCGTCATGCATTTTTGAACCGCATTCGCGAAGGTCGCACCAGTGATATAGAGTACGAACAAAAGATCGAAGCCGCCCTAGACGGCTTGGCGGATCATCTCGAAAAATACATCGACTTGGATGCACTCTTGGTGATGGCCCGCTAAAGCTCTAACCGAACCAACCCAATCGCACCAACGATACCTGCGGTGATCAAGCATGAGACAGCATATAAATAGAGTGCGCGCTGAATATCCTTGGGTGTGGCGCGGGCACGACCGTCCCCCATCCAATGGTCGTTTACGACGCCTTCTTCGTAATTTCGGGGACCGGCGAGTGCCAAGCCAAGCGCCCCGGCCGTGGCACCTTCAGGCCAACCGGCGTTGAACGACCTGTGCTTCCGGGCATCGCGAAGAGCTGTTGTTAGCGCTGACTTTGGGTTGGCGGTCGGCACGAAGATCGCGGCTGTAGCAATGATCAGGGCAGATAGGCGCGCTGGAATGGCATTCAATGCATCATCCAGACGCGCGGCTGTGAATCCAAAGGCACGATGTTTGGGCGTGCGATGACCGATCATACTGTCCATCGTGTTGACGACTTTGTAGGCCAAGATGCCTGGGAATCCGAGAAGGACATACCAGAACACAGGTGCCACCACAGCGTCGGAGAAATTCTCGGACAGGCTTTCAATCGCAGCGCGCGCCACGGCGGGGGCATCCAAACTTTTGGGATCACGTCCGACAATATGACGCACGGCAGCACGACCACCCTCTAGGCCGCCCAGTTCTAGCCCCTGGCCGACACGGGCAACGGCATCATAGAGTCCGCGCGCAGCAATCATCGTGACGATGAGTGCGGCTTCTAAGACCCAGCCCCATGTCATATGCATGGTCAGCCACATAACGCCCATGCCGATAGCAAGGGCCCCAGACACCATCACACAAACGACAAATGCCCCACGTATGGCGCGGTCGACTTCGGTGCGTTTTGGCCGGTTTAATTTATCATCGAAGAAACCAATGATGCTGCCGGTGATGGCAATCGGATGTTTGATCCGGCGAAATATAAAGCCCGCCTCGCCGATGTAAGCTTCTATTCCCATCGCGAGAAGGAGCAAAATCAAAGGGTCAAAAGGGGCTTCTGCACCAACTAATCCGAATGTTACCATGGCCTAAGTTGACGACAGCACCACATGCAGGTCAACGCCCAGATAAGTTCCGAGATCAATACTTAGGCCATTTTCTTGAGATGATTTCATCGCGGATATTTGATTATTAACTATATTACGCCATTTTCTGTAATAAGTGCATGGGGTTATTCCCCTGTTTTTGAGGATAAATCGTTGGAACTTTCGTTCGCAGAGATGCCGTCATGGGTCGGGATAGTGATTGCGGTGGTTGTCGCCGGAATCGTCGGTGCCTTTATTGGTTCTGTGATTTCCAAGCGTGGACGCGATGAAGATAACGCTCGTAGCCGTCACGCGCCTCGTATGCACATGAACCAGGAACCAGACGCACCGATTGCACAGGAAACGCCTGCGTTCAAAAGACTTCAACAATTGTTGGAAGCGCGCGGTATCAGTGCCAAAGAACAAGACGCCCGATTGCGCGAGTTCGCAGGAGAGTATGCGACGTTGCAACGTAAGCTGGTTGAAATTCATCCTGTCGGCGAATCCCGTAAATCGATGGCCGATGACGCGATGGAAGCCCTCGAAGAAGGAGAGTTCGAAAAGGCGATCAAGATTGCCGAAAAACTGGGCGCCGAGGAAAGCGCTGAGGGCCGTAGTCTTCATGACAGAGCGAAGAAATTATTGGGAGTCTCTGCCACGTCCCGAATCGTCGCAGCGGATTTGTATATGGTTTTGATGGCGCCTGAAAATGCGCGCGAGTTGTATGAGTTGGCGGTCGAAGAATTGCCCGCGACCGCAGAAGAACGCCGCGCTGAGGTCCTAAATAAGTTGGGTACGGCATGCTATCAATGTGACGACCACGAAGCGGCGGTCCGCGCCTTTACCAAAGGGCTGCGACTGCTCGAAAAAACCTTGGGCAATGATCACCCGGATGTCGCAACGTCATTGAATAACCTAGCGATGATTCACTATGCCATGGGCCGCTTTGAATTGGCGGAGCCGCTATATCGTCGAGCCCTGATGATTGACGAGCGCGTGCTGGGCCACGACCATCCAGGTGTGGCAACGGACCTGAACAATCTTGCCCTTTTGCACAAAAAGCAGGGCAACTTGGAGGCGGCTGAACCGTTATTGAAACGCGCCCTTTCGATCAAAGAGCGAAACTTTGACCCAGGTCATCCATCTTTGGTGACGGGCCTTAAAAACTACGCGTCTTTGCTGCGTGCGCTGGGGCGCGATGACGAAGCTGTAGCATATGAAGATCGCGCCACAACGCTGCCCCCCAGCCGCACCGAGAGTGCCGCCTAAATCGCAAAATCATGACTTTCGGGACCGGTTCAAACCTGCAATAGTCCCCAGTTATTGGGCCGGAGGCCATGACCAGCCCGTTGAATGCTCGAAGGCAAGGACCAAGCAATGACCAATCCCCTGCATGTTTTACTGTGTGCGCCAGAAACTGATTCCGCGTATTCGCCAGATGATATTCAAACATTAAAAAACAGCCTGTCGAGCGCTTTGAATGGTGCGTCCGTCGGGTTCTGCGCCATCGATTCAAAAGGTCAGTCGCTACTGAACGCTCTCAAGACTGTCGACGCAGGCGATGCCGAGAAAATGATAGTTGCGCCCGTTACGCCATTTGCAGGCGATATGCAGAAACGCCTTATACCGAGTGTGCTCGCCCAAACATCAAATGAAATTGAATTGGCCCGTGATGCCGGCGTTGACCCTGCCATGCTGCGTGCGGCCCGCGTCCGCGTTGAAGCCGTGCTGGCGGCGAATGGCGATCCCATCGTTGCACAAGATTCGTTACTAATGATTGTCGGGCAGGGTTCCATCGATACCGATTCCAATGGGAATTTGATGAAAATGGCCCGAATGATTTGGGAAGGTTTAGGCTTTGCCTGGGCAGAAGTGGCTTTTGTATCAGGGGCTTTCCCATCGATTGAACAATCCCTGGAACGTAGTGTGCAACTGGGTTTCAAATCGATAGTGGTATTGCCGTATGTGATCGTGCGCGATGGGGCTATCGATGCATTGCCAGTCCGAATTGCTGATGCTCTTGGTTCCACAGAAACAAATGTCATAATCGCTGAGCCCCTGGGTGCGGAGGCGCATGTCGTTCAAACCTTGGCCGTACGTGTACGTGAGGCGTTGGAAGGTCAGGCAATGAGTGTGATGAATTGTCAGTTGTGCACCTATCGCGAACAGGTGCTGGCGCTAGAATCACATGATCATCACGATCACGACCATGCCCATGGACACGCCCATCATCACGATGACTGACGATACGTACCGTTACCTCAAAGATCCTGCTGAGATTTATGCGCTTTCGTTCGAAACGGTGCGTGCCGAGGCGAACTTGACGCGCTTGTCCGAGGATCAACGCGATATCGCGATCCGACTTGTGCATGCATGTGGCATGCCGGACATCGTCGATGATTTGGTGTTCACCGAAAATGCGGTGGCCGCAGGTCGTACCGCGTTGCGGGCGCACGCACCCATCTTCATTGATGCCACGATGGTCGGCGCCGGGATTATTGATCGCCACCTGACCGAAAATGACATCATTTGTACCTTGAATGATGAAGGCGTGGCCGAAGATGCCAAGACATGGGGCACGACCCGGTCCGCAGCCGCTGTCGATCGTTGGAGATCGACTTTGGGTGGCGCCGTGGTTGCCGTTGGCAATGCGCCGACAGCATTATTTCGGTTGCTTGAATTGATTGCGGACGGTGCGCCGAAACCTGCTGTTGTGCTCGGATTTCCTGTTGGTTTTGTCGGTGCTGCTGAATCAAAGGATGCCTTAGCTGAAAATCAGCTGGGCCTGGAGTTCATCACGCTAAGAGGGCGACGTGGCGGCAGCGCCATGGCGTCGGCCGCAGTCAATGCGTTGGCGGTGGGGCTGAAATGAAGAACCGTATCGTTGTCATCGGTATTGGCGAGGATGGTGTCGAGGGCTTGTCACAATCAGCGCGTAGTGCCTTGGCGTCTGCGTCTGTTGTTTACGGTGGACCTCGCCACTTGGATATGTTGTCCGAAAAAGCGCCGCGCGAACGACTCTCTTGGAGCAAAGACCTCGGCGTTGATATGGAACGAATAGCCACGCTAACCGAGCAACAATCCGTCGCCGTCATGGCCAGTGGTGATCCGATGATGCATGGCATTGGGGTTCGTATCGTTGAGCGCTTTGGCATCGATAATGTTCATATCATCCCCACGTCGTCGGCGTTTTCGTTGGCAGCAGCCCGCATGGGATGGCCGCTGGGTGACCCGATGGTCAAATGCATCAGCATTCATGCGCTACCATTTGAAAGCGTACTGCAATGGGTGCAACCGAAAATTCGTTTGCTTATCCTGAGTCGTGACAAAGAAACACCGGAACGGCTTGCCAAACAATTGGTCGACGTTGGCTACGGTGGCTCGCGCATGTGTGTCATGGAACGAATGGGTGGAGAGCATGAGCGCAAAACCGTGAGCCACGCGAAGAATGGGTTTTCCGAACCGTTCGACAACTTAAATACGATTGCGGTCACCTGTATTCCTGATGCCGGGTTGAAGCCGTTGTCTCGGGCACCCGGCTTGCCGGATGACGCGTACGAGCACGACAACACCATCACCAAGCAAGAAGTGCGTGCGATTACGATGGCGGCTCTTGCGCCCAAACCGGGCGAGGTGTTGTGGGACGTTGGTGCCGGAAACGGCACAATCGCCATCGAATGGTTGCGTGTCGAACCTTCTGGCTTTGCTATCGCGTTCGAAGAAAAGCGAGAGAGATCGTCCCGAATTGTTGAAAATGCCAAGCGCTTGGGCACGCCAGAACTCCAAGTGGTTGAGGGACATTTTCCACCGCCTGTGGACGGGTTTGAGCCAAGCCCCGACGCTATTTTCGTCGGCGGTGGCATAGCAGCCAACAACGACCTGATCCGATATTGCATGAAGGTGTTGTCCGTCGGCGGGCGATTGGTGGCCAATGCGGTAACGTTGCAGGCGCAAGCGGCCTTAACGGCGGCGCATGCGGAATGGGGTGGAGAATTGGTCAGCATTGCGATTGCCCGGTCAGCAGATGTTGGGCCGCATCAGGCAATGAAACCATCCATCGAAGTTTTACAGTGGCGAGGACGAAAAGAATGAGCGGGCGTTTGTACGGGGTCGGTGTTGGACCAGGTGACCCAGAATTACTGACCTTGAAATCGGTGCGGCTGATCAACGAATCATCAGTGATCGCTTATCCAGCACCCGCCGGAGGGGCGGAGAGTATGGCGCGTCAGATCGCCGCCCCGCATATCCCGTCGGGCAAGACAGAGATCGTCATCGAAACCCCGATGATCCTGGGGCAATTTCCGGCCAATGATATCTATGACAAATACGCAGCCGAGATCGCCGCACATTTAGATGCGGGCCGCGATGTTGCGGTGCTATGCGAAGGCGATCCGTTTCTGTTCGGATCATTCATGTACTTGTTTGGCCGTTTGGCCACGGACTATGCGACCGAAGTGGTGCCAGGTGTTTCATCGTTGGGTGCTTGTGCGGCGCGGGCAGAAGTGCCGTTGGTTTCTCGAAATCAAACGCTGGCCGTCATTCCGGCTCCCATCGACGAGAATGAATTGCAACGTCGCATCGCGGCAGCGGACGCCGTCGCGATCATGAAGGTTGGAAGGCATTTGCCAAAGGTGCGCCGTGTGCTCGAAGGGTTGGGGCGGCTCAAGGATGCGATCTATGTGGAGCGGGCCACGTTGGAGAATGAGAAGGTTATGGCGTTGTCTGATTTAGATGCTGAGACCGCACCTTATTTTTCGATGATCCTCCTCCGTACGTCCGAGGCGAGCGACGCATGACAAACCAACCTGTCGCGATTGTCGCGCTCACGGCAACGGGCGAGTCTTTAGCCCGCCGGATTATATCGGTGATTGGTGATGCAGAAGTGCACGGACTGGATCGGCGCACGTCATCACCGGATGTCCCATTTAGCGATACGATGGCGCATGTCCGAGGATTATTTCAGTCGGGTCGAAACATCATCGGGATCTGTGCTGCGGGCATCTTAATTCGCGCCGTGGGATCAGAGCTCAACAATAAACACGCAGAACCTGCCATTATTGCCGTTGCCGAAGATGGCATTTCCGTTGTGCCCTTGCTGGGTGGTCATCACGGGGCGAACAAGTTGGCACGTGAGATTGCGTCGGCCTTAGGCGGTGCGGCGGCGATCACGACGGCTGGGGATATTGGGATTGGGTTTGCCCTGGACGATCCGCCTGCGGGGTGGAAGATCGGTGACACAGCGCCTGCGAAATCTATCGCGGCTGCGTTGCTATCGGGGAAACCTGTTCGGGTAGATGTTGATGAAGATGCGCCAAAGCCAGATAGCCTAGTTGTTCCAACCACAGATGATGCCAACGCACCCTGTATTCGGATAACCGAGAAAAAGTCCGATGTGAAAGACGAAACGCTGGTTCTGTATCCACAAACACTGGCGGTTGGGATTGGGTGTGAACGGGGCGCAGACTTGGATGAGGTGCGGGGTCTTTTGGAAGAAACTTTGGCGAGCCAACAACTTTCCAAGCATAGCATTGCATGCATCGTGTCGATTGATTTGAAATCTGACGAAGGTGCGATTCTGGCCCTGGCCGACGAACTGGGCGTGCCCGCGCGGTTTTTCGATGCTGCGACATTAGAGACCGAGACACCCAGATTGCAAAACCCATCCGATATCGTATTCGCCGAAGTGGGATGCCACGGTGTGGCCGAAGGTGCTGCATTGGCAGCGGTCGGTGCAGCGGGCGACCTGATGGTTCCCAAGCAAAAATCCAAACGCGCGACCTGTGCGATTGCGCGAACCAGTACGCCGATTGCGTCCGAAAATATCGGTCTGGCGCGCGGTCGCTTGTCGATTGTCGGCATCGGACCGGGGCAAGCATCCTGGCGCACGCCCGAGGTTACGAGTTGGCTGACGCGTGCCACCGATGTTGTGGGGTACGGTCTATACCTTGATCTACTGGGGCCGCTGATTGATGGCAAGAACCGCCACATGTCGGAATTGTCTGAAGAAGAAGCACGCGTCCGTCGCTCCATCGAATTGGCATCTGAGGGTCGTGATGTTGCCCTGGTCAGTTCGGGTGATGCTGGTATCTATGCCATGGCTGCGTTGGCATTCGAAGTATTGGATCGCGATAACAATCCCGCTTTCAATCGCGTTGATGTTCGCGTCAGTCCGGGGATCTCAGCCGTGCAGGCCGCAGCCGCACGTGCGGGCGCACCATTGGGGCATGATTTTGCGTTGATTTCGCTTTCAGATCTTTTGACCCCATGGGAGGTGATTGAAAAGCGAATCAAAGCCGTTACCGTTGGTGATTTCACCGTCGCATTCTATAACCCCGTATCGAAGCGACGCCGTACGCAACTGGCGGCAGCCAAGGATATTTTAATGCAACATAGACCGGCTGAAACGCCTGTCATTTTGGCACGTAATTTGGGCCGCGAGACGGAGAGCGTTGAATTCATCACATTGGCCGAACTAGAGGTTGATATGGTAGATATGCTGACGTTGGTTTTGGTGGGGTCGTCAACAAGCAAAAGATTTATCGCCGGTGCGCGTGAATGGGCCTACACACCACGCGGTTACGCCAAGAAAATGAACTAATACAGTAATTTGGGATACAAATTTGATGCGCCATATGTTCATACATTTAACTTCAGTAGTCGCACTTGTATTGCTAGGAGCCGCGTCGCCTGCTGTTGCGCAGACTCAGGGAACGAACCAAGTGGTTGGGGATATTGCGGATATCGTCTTTAAAGAAGTCGAGAGACGCGCCATCGAGGAATACTACAAGCGCGTGCCAGGTGCGAAGAATGAATCTGACGATGACACCAAAGACGAGGACGAGGCAAAGAAAGACAAAGGGAAAAAAGACAAAAAGGCTAAAGGCAAAGGCCGTGGAAATGGCCTGCCACCAGGATTGGCCAAGCGTGACCAATTACCACCAGGACTGGCGAAGCGTGGCAATCGTCTGCCACCAGGGTTGATGAAAAGTGATCTGCCGCCCAACCTTGAAAAGGGGCTTCCCGAATTACCAGAAGATGTTGAGCGGGTCGTCGTGGATGACGACGTGCTTTTGGTGCAACGCGGAACAGACCTGATCCTTGATGTCCTTGAAGGGGTTATTAGAGGGAAATGACCGTTCACTTTATTGGGGCAGGGCCGGGCGCGCCCGATTTGATCACGGTACGTGGACTGAAAATTATTCAATCGTGCCCCGTTGTTATGTATGCGGGATCATTGGTCCCGGAAGCTGTGGTCGCCGAGGCTCCAGAGGGGGCGCTGGTCGTGGATACTGCGCCCATGAACCTGGACGAAATCATCGACGCGATAAAAGACGCCGATGCCGAAGGCAAAGATGTCGCGCGAGTGCACTCGGGTGATCCGTCTTTGTACGGTGCAACCGCGGAGCAAATGCGTCGGCTCGACGACTTGGGGATCGACTATGATGTGACGCCGGGTGTATCCGCATATGCTGCAGCGTCTGCGGGCCTAAAGTGTGAACTGACACTACCTGATATTGCACAAACCGTGATCTTGACCCGAACTGCGGTGCGGGCATCTTCCATGCCGCCGGGGGAAGAGTTGGAGAACTTGGCCGACACAGGCGCGACGCTAGCCATCCACTTATCGGTCAATAACTTGGCGCATGTGCAACGCACGTTGATCCCGTATTACGGCGAGGATTGCCCGGTTGTTGTCGCATACAGGGTCACCTGGCCGGATGAATTGTACATCCATGGCACACTCGAAGATATCCGAGACAAGGTCAAAGAAGCGGGCATCACCCGAACCGCCTTGATCCTTGTCGGTCGCGTTTTGGGCGATGAAAAATTTGATGACTCTCGATTGTACGCCAAAGATCATCACCACGTGTTGCGCCCTCGCGTTGGGTCTTAAGGCACGACAGAGTGTTCCAATAACAATCTAGAAATTGCAGATATGATTCGATCCCGTCTACCATAAGCGTATGGACGGTAGCACTCATCCCTTTATCCAATCATTGGACGCCGAGGTTGATCGGATCATCAATGCCTGCACCGCGTGTGGCAAATGCGCAGCGGTATGCCCGACTATTGATATCATCGACATTCGCGATGCCACGAACGAGGCGATCACCGCAGGCGTGATCGATATCTTAAAAGGGGGCGACCCCGAAGATATTTCCGAAAAATGGTCGCGTGCCTGCTGTGGCACGGGGCACTGCATTGATGTCTGTCCCGAGGGGATTAACCCCCGCGTCATGCTGGCGATGGCGCGACGATCTTTGAACAACCTTCGACCAGAGACAGAGAACCATGCCCAAGGTCGGGAGGTTTTTAAAACGATGAGCAAGGGTGTGCGGATGCTGTCGCAATTGCAGATGCCGCCGGATGTGCTCAATCGACTAAACCCGCGCAAGGCGCGCGCGCAAAGGGATGCCTCGCCCGATCTCGTTTTCTATACCGGGTGCAATATGCTCAAAACGCCACATATCGGGCTGACATGTCTTGATGTGTTTGATCGCATCGGTGTCAGTTACGAAGTCTACGGCGGGCCTGGAAATTGCTGTGGCATTCTTCAGTTCCGTGCCGGCGATATGGTGAGCGCCGGGCGCATTGCCACCAGCACGATTGAGCGTTTTGAAGGCACTGGTGCCCCCGACGTTGTGGCGTGGTGCCCGACTTGCTATATCCATTTCAATGAAGTCGCGTTGCCGAGTGTGTCGGGTGATGGCCCCGCGCCGTTCGATATGCATATGTTGCCGACGTACCTTGCGGACCGACTGGATCAATTAGAGCCGCACTTAACACAGCCCGTTGCCAAACGAGTCGCCCTGTTTGAGTTTCCAGGGGCGCGCGGGGTGACAGAGGCAGTCCGCCAACTAATGAATGCCGTGCCCGGTGTTACGTATGTCGATTTGGAATTGGAACATGCGGGCTACCAGATGTCGGCGCTTGAAACCGTGCCAAATTACCGGTCCGAGACCATTGCTGCGATCTTGAGGGCGGCACAAGAAAAAGATGTCGATGTGCTCTGCAGTGTCTTTCATTCCGATCACCGCGAGTTGTCATCCCATGCTAAACAGTGGCCGTATGAGATGAAGAACTACATGGATATCATCGCCGAAAGCATGGGTATCCATCACGACGATTTGTTTCAACGCCTCAAGATCATGCAGGATGCGGACCAAATTGTTGCCGAGATGGTGACGACAGTTTCTGACAATAACCTCGACCTCGAGCAGATGCGCGACGCTGTGCTGCAATTCATGTTGGGTGATCAATTGTTACCGATTGATCCCAAAATGCATCCCACCAAAAAGGTTTAGCGCGCCGACAAAGCCAATTCGGATGCAATCCAGGAAACAGCTTCATCGATATTCGTGACCGTGTTGGCAGGTGGCGTAGCGGGGCGATCAATCATGATGACATGAATGCCCAATACGCGTGCCGCGTCGATTTTTGCCCGGGTGGCATCGCCGCCTGCATTTTTGGTGACAAGTGTGTCGACGCCCAAAAGTTTGAACAGAGTCACTTCATCATTAAGGCTGTAGGGCGGCCGACCAATGACGATCTCAGCATCTTCAATCGGAAGTTCAGTCTTGGGATGTTCCAATAAACGAACAAGAATCTTGGGGCCGTGCACATTTTTGAACGCGTCCAGGTTCTGAATACCGGTCGTGATCATCGCCGTGCTGGTTGTTTCAATCGCATCTGCCGCACCTGCCATGTCTGGGACGTGCAGCCAATTTTCATCAGGGTCTTGCACCCATGCAGGACGGTCGAACAGAACATACGGAATGCCGATAGATTGGCAGGCCTCAATGCCATGTTTGGAGATCTGCGCTGCATAGGGATGTGTGGCATCGATGACGGCTTTGATTTTGGTTTCTTTTAAGTACTTCGCCAGTCCCTCAGCCCCGCCAAATCCGCCTTCACGGATGGCACCTTTTGGCTGGCGCGGCGAAGTTGTACGCCCGGCCAGTGATGTGATCACCCGAAGGTCATCGCCATAGGTATCGACCAGTTTGTCAGCCAGGTTGCGGGCATCGCCCGTGCCGCCAAGGATCAATACGGATTTAGGCATCAGGTGTTTCATCGGGCTGCGAGGTCGCAATTTGCACCCCCGCGCGATCATACAGGATGATAGTGATCTCAATTTCCCCGGCCACAGACGCCATGGCTGTTTCTCGCGCCTCGCGCGCAATACCATAGGCCAGATCAACGTTGGACTCTTTGCAGATGCCGAACGCTTCCATGGCCGTATTTGCAGATGCGATGGCGGCTTGAATATCTGATGATGCGCCTCGCGCCCTGGCGGATTTGGCCAATTGACCAAAATCGACGCGGGACCGTTTGGAATGCAGATCCAAATGACCCTGCGCCAGCTTGGTCAGCTTGGCCATGCCCCCGGCGATGGTCAGTAGTGGGACAGGGTGCCGCCGCAAATATTTCAGCAATCCCCCGACGAAATCCCCCATATCGATGAAGGCTTGTTCAGGTAAATCCGGAAATGCGCGCATGGCGGCGGCCTCGGATGTGGATCCGGTGGTGGCAACCAGATGATGGATGTTCAGGTTCCTTGCGACATCAACGCCGCGATGAATGGAATTGATCCAAGATGCGCAGGAATAGGGGATAACGATCCCCGTGGTGCCTAGAACGCTGAGGCCCCCTTTGATCCCCAAGCGACCATTCATGGTCTTTTCGGCCAGCGCTTCGCCGTTTGGTATTGAAACGGTGATTTCTGCATCGGACGCGGCATCAAATTCTTCGGCGACCGCGTCTAATGCATCGGAAATCATCCCACGCGGCCCCGGATTGATGGCGGGCTCTCCCACATTCAGGGGCAGGCCCGGTAATGTCACGGTGCCGACGCCTACGCCCGCTTTGAACACATGGCCAGCGCCATGGCTGAGAGGCCGCACTTCAACGATGATTTCGGCACCGTGCGTCACATCTGGGTCGTCGCCCGCATCTTTGATGATGCTCGTGCGCCAGCCTTTGGGTGTCTTTTCGGAGCAGTGAATTTTAAAAGTGGGTTTTTCACCTTTGGGAAGGCGAATGGTCACGCTGTCGCTATGCTGTCTGGACAAAATAGCCCGTAACGCTGCTGCGCTGGCCGCAGCTGCACACGCACCCGTGGTCCAACCGCGACGAAGAGGCGTATCTGGTTTTCTGGCCGGTTGTTTGGTCGGCATTTGGGCCGGTTGATCGCTACTCATACTGGCACTGTACGGTGCTAAAAGTGGCTTCGCCAGTCCTCGCTTACGGGAAGTTTACTTGATGATTCGCTGGGTAAACGTATGATTGCGCGATGAAAACCGGACAGTTGGAATGACCATGGCCGAAAAAAAACCGACATCAAAAGAAGACACTGATCTAAAGGCTGAAAAGCCTGTTCCAGCCTCAAAAGAGCCTGCCAAATCGTCCTCTGGCGGCAAGTTTTTGGCATTGTTCTTGGGTGTGGGTGTGTTGGCGTTTGTCATTGCGCTGTTGGGGTTTGAGTATTTCCAATCCCGTGATTCGCAAACAGCTGATGGCTCCGCCGTTCAGTCATCCGGGGCCCCATCAGTGGGTGGACCGTTCGAGTTGACCAATCATTTTGGCGAAGCTGTGACCGACAAAGACTTCGACGGTCAGTACATGCTGGTGTTCTTTGGCTATACGTACTGCCCTGATGTGTGCCCAACGGCGCTGAGCGATATGTCCGTTGCGCTTGATTTACTGGGTGAAGAAAAGGCTGCGAAAATCACTCCCCTGTTTATCAGTGTTGACCCTGCGCGTGATACACCGGATCACTTGGCCGAATATGTCAGCTTCTTTCATTCGAAAACCATTGGCCTGACCGGCACCGAGGAACAAATTAAAAAGGTGGCACGAGAGTACCGTGTGTATTATCGATTAAATGAACCTAGTGCTCACGATCCGCTCGACTATTTGGTGGATCATACTGGCATTGTTTATTTGATGGGGCCGGATGGTAAGCTTGTGACACATTTCTCTCATGGCACGTCGCCCGACAAGATGGCCGAAAGGCTCGGGCAGCTTCTGTGAATGCTCGGCGGCTGATCGGATCACCCGCCAGTGGATTGATAATTGCCGCGCCTTCGTCTGGAAGCGGCAAAACCCTTGTCACGCTTGGTCTTCTCAGACATTTACGAAATTTGGGTGTCGACGTCGTTTCGGCGAAGACCGGACCTGATTATATAGATCCCGCTTTTCATGAAGCCGCGACCGGTCGTCCATCGCGAAATCTCGACCCGTGGGCGATGCGTGAGCGGACCTTAGCCGATATCGCAGGTGATATGGCATCAAGTGCTGACGACATCATCTGCGAAGGGGTCATGGGTTTGTTCGACGGGGCCAGTTTGAGCGGTGATCGTTTTGATGGTTCCACCGCCGCGCTTGCGGAAATCACAGGCTGGCCCGTTGTGTTGGTCATTGATGCATCCAAGCAGGCGGCAAGTGCTGCCGTGATCGCCAAGGGATTTGCCCAGCATCGGCAATTTGTCGATGTGGTTGGTGTGATCTTTAACAAGGTCGGCAGCCCGAAACATGCTGATATTCTGGTCAAAGCGCTGGAAAAGATGGCGCCTGAACTCAAGGTATTTGGCACATTACCTCGCACCCCAGAACTGACCCTGCCTTCTCGCCATCTGGGATTGGTGCAGGCGGCAGAGCATCCTGATCTGGAAAAATTCCTGGAACTTGCATCAAGCTGGGTGGGAGAGCATTTAGACATCACCGCGATCCGCCGTTCGATGCAGGCATGGCCGGTGCGGCCTCGGGATGACAGTCCGACGATTATTCCGCCCCTGGGACAGCGTATTGCCGTAGCTCAGGATGATGCATTCGCCTTTTGCTACCCTGCGGTTCTTGAAGGTTGGCGCGCCGCCGGTTCAGAGATTGAACTGTTTTCACCTTTGGCGAATGAAGCACCATCGAATGCGGCCGACGCGATCTATTTGCCGGGTGGGTATCCCGAATTACATGCGGGCAAGATCGCTGCCAATTGGGCATTTTTGGATGGCCTGCAAGTGGCAGCCGATGCCTCCAAGCCGATCTTTGGTGAGTGCGGTGGATACATGGTTTTAGGGCATGGTTTGACGGATGCAGAGGGGCGTCGCCACCCCATGGCGGGGTTGTTGCCGCTTGAAACAAGTTTTGCAACGCGACGCCTGAATTTGGGATATCGTCGTGCCACCCTGGCTAAGGCGGGACCGCTCGGCGGTGCCAGAACACGCTACCGCGGGCATGAATTTCATTTTGCAACGGTGGTCGAAGAAGGCCCCGGATTACCGCTGTTTCGAATCGAAGATGCCAATGGCACGGACATGGGTGAAACTGGGTTGGCTGATCGCCGGGTCGTCGGGTCATTCATTCATTTGATTGATCTAGAAACCACGGCGGATGCCTACTAGGAATTGCCAGTACATGTTTGGACGTAATAAGAAAAAGCAGGCTGCCAAGAAGCCGCCATTTTGGGAGGAAAAAACCCTCGATGAAATGACATCGGCGGAGTGGGAATCCCTTTGCGATGGCTGCGGGAAATGCTGTTTAAACAAACTCGAAGACGAGCGGACGGGGAAAATTGTCTATACCAACGTTGCGTGCCGGTTGTTGGACCATGATACATGTCGATGTGCTAGCTATGAAGAACGGCAGAGATTCGTGCCTGACTGCCGCCGATTGACTCCGCAGAACGTTGGTCAAATCCCCTGGTTGCCATCGACCTGTGCGTATCGTGTTTTGGCAGAGGGCGGCACACTCGAATGTTGGCACCCGCTGATTTCAGGTGATCCCAATACGGTTTTTGAAGCCGGGATTTCCGTCAAAGGTCGAATTGTCTCCGAACGGGATACAGACGACTTAGAAGATTATGTGGTAGACTGGCCAAAATAGCGCGGTCGCGTTTGATGATCGATAGATGGAGGAATGAAAGTTGAGTAACTCACCCTACAAAGGCGTATTTGCCGCCGTTATCACTGCGATGAAATCTGACCTGTCCCCGGACTTGGACTTGATGACCGACCATTGCAAATGGCTGCTGGCCAATGGCTGCGATGGTTTGGGCGTACTAGGCACCACGGGCGAGGCAAATTCTTTTGGCCTGAAGGAACGCATTTCCATCATCGAAGGTCTGGTTGAGCGGGGCATCCCGGGCGATGTGATGATGCCGGGCACGGGCTGTTGCGCAGCGATTGATACAGTCAATCTGACGCAGGCCGCAATAGGGGCAGGGGCTAAAGGTGTGCTGATGTTGCCGCCATTCTTTTACAAAAATAATTCTGACGAAGGGCTATTCGCGGCATATTCAGACGTCATCCAGGCCATCGGTGATAGCCGATTGAAGATTTATCTCTATCATTTCCCACAGATGTCAGGGGTGCCGATCACTTATGGCTTGATTGAAATGCTGCTGAAGGAATATCCCGATACGGTTGTCGGGATGAAGGATAGCTCTGGCGTGCTTGAAAACATGGCCGGTGCGGCAGAACGTTTCCCGGGCTTTGCCTGTTTCGCAGGCGCCGACGATTTGATGCTGCCATTGTTGCGCCGTGGCGGTGCCGGGTGCATTACAGCGGCAGCCAATGTGACATCCAGCCTGAATGCAGCAGTCTATAACGGATGGGTTAGCAATGGAGACACGCCAGAAGTTGAAACCGCGCACGAAGAATTATGTGCACTTCGCTTTACGGTGTCGGAATATCCTTACCCGCCGGGGCTGAAAGCATTGATCGCCCGGCACACCGGGAATGATGGTTGGCTGAATATTCGTCCTCCGCTGACACGGTTATCCGATGCAGATCGTAACGACCTTTATCAAAAGTTTGATGCTTTGGGCTCCCCAATGCCAGCAGCGGCCTAGAGCCAACCTTGGCAGCACGACAAACCGTCAAGGAACTCGCGTTTGAGCTGGACGGCACGTCCGTGCCGTTAACGATCCGCCGTAACAAACAGGCGCGGCGCATGATTGTGCGCATTGATCCGAAAACGGATGGCGTGCGCCTGACGTTGCCTTGGTATGTTGCCGAGTCAGAAGGCCTGAACTTTCTTGAAAGTCAGGCGACATGGCTGCGACGGCGCTTGGGCAAATTGGCCCCGCGCGTTGCATTTACTGATGGTGTCGAAATCGAGATTTTGGGCGAAACCTACCGGGTTCAAAGTCGCCCCGATGCGCGACGTGGTGTTTGGCTCGAAGACGGCACCATTCATGTATCTGGTCGGCCAGAGCATCTGGCCCGCCGCTTGAGTGATTGGCTGAAGGCCGAGGCAAAGAAAAAACTCTCCGCACTCTCAGACGAGAAAGCGGCAAAGATTGGTAAATCTGTTAAGAAAGTCACCGTGCGCGATACTACATCCCGTTGGGGGTCATGTACCTACGACGGCTCGCTCAATTACTCGTGGCGCTTGATCATGGCTCCACCATTTGTTTTTGATTTTATCGTAGCGCACGAAGTTTCGCATTTGATTGAACGAAACCACGGGCCCAATTTTCATCGTCTTGTCGATCAGCTCACCGACGAAGCGGAGCGTGCTGAAGCGTGGTTGAGTGTCCACGGCGCTGCACTTCATCGCATCGGTTAAACCTTTGGATCGCCACGCCCCGCCAATCTTTGCGCGCCCGTCCGCGCGAATCTAAGTGTTTGTGTGCGTCGACGATTACCATTCATCGGGCTTTGCGCAGCCGGGCGGATGATTGCAGCTTCGAAATTATCGGCGATGATCAGGCCACAGTCCTCTGGGATCAAGTCGCGCGGGAATTCAGCATCGACGGCAAAATAGAAGTAATCACAAAAATCCACGTACTCTTGCCATTTGTTATCTGCGCGGAAATCCGCGATGGAGCTTTTAACCTCAATCACAACAAATTGTCCCTCACGATCCAGCGCCGCAATATCGACACGTCGCTTGTTCGTCAGTTTGAATTCGGTTAGCGGGGCGAATCCCATATCATCCATCAATCGGATCACGCCGCGGGTGATGCCATCAGCCACCGAGCCGGGGATGGGGCCTTGTCTAATGCGCATGAATGTTGTCGCCTCGTTTTCAAATAACAGCCGGGATGCTAACAAAACCTATGCGACACGCACAGACAACGATCAGTATCAATACGTCAGGCCAGGGATTGTACGAGTTCACTTCAGACATCGTGAACTTTTGTCGATCATCGAATGTTAGCGTTGGAATCCTAACGCTTTATTGCCGTCACACGTCGGCATCCCTGACCATTCAGGAAAATGCCGATCCTGATGTGATTTTGGATTTGAACGAATACTTCGTCAGGATGGTGCCTGAGAATACACCGTGGTTTCGACACACGGCCGAGGGACCGGACGACATGCCGGCACACATTCGGTCTGCGCTGACAGATGTGTCGTTATCAATCCCGGTGAATACGGGAAGGCATATGCTTGGAACCTGGCAAGGCGTCTATTTGTTTGAGCATCGGTCGCGTCCACATACCCGCCAAGTGGTGTTGCATTTGAGTGGCGACGAGGTCACTCGATCATAATTGCCGCCTGTTTGGTGATGATCCCAAACGCCAGATATCGATAAGACCATCCATATTTTTTGGCAGCTTCTTGGAGCGCCTTATATTCGTCGTTACGCCACGTCGGGTTGACGATGTATTCGTCAAACACCAACACGGTTCCAGATTGAATGCGTGGCGCAAGTTGATCGAGAATGGTCACGGTCGAATCATAAATATCACAGTCAATATTGCAGAACCGAATGTTCCCCGAGTGCTGATCCAAAAATGTTTCCAAAGTATCATCGAACCAGCCAGGAATCAGGGTCACATTTGCTGGGACTTCTGGTAACTCACCGTCTGTCGAATACACGCCTTCTGGCTCGTGGCCCCAAGATGTGGGCAAGCCTGTGAACGAATCAAAGCCATAAACTTCGCCGTTCACGCGGCCCGCGATATGACGAATAGAATGCCCGTGGCGGACACCGAATTCTAAAACCAGTCCTGTTGATTGTGCGGAACCGAGTGCGTGATCTAAAAGGTCAAAAGACACGTCGATAAGCTCTGTATTCAGGTCAGAATGGCTTTTGACATAATTCCAGCTATCCATCCATGCGTTGATTTCTGGATCATTAAGTGTGAGTGCGCCAAATGCTGCCGCTGCATTTTCTCCCGCCATTTCTGACGCAACGGCCTGATAAAACTGCGCCATTTTGTGTGCAGTTGGATGTTGTGCGCTGATGAATGCAGCCCGCGCTGCATCGAAATCGCGCAGCGCCAACATTGTCAGCGCCATATTGCAGTGGGCATCTGAAAAATCGTGCCTGTACTGGATGGCGTTGGCATAAGAAACGATAGCGTCTCTGTGCCGACCTGATTCGCGCAACGCATTGCCTAGGTTGTAGTGCCCATCGGCATAATTTGGATTGATCTCAATGGCTTTTTGGCAGCACTCAATCGCAGTTTCGAACAATCCCAGTTCCGATAGCGTGGCACCCAAGTTAGAATACGCCTGCAGGAGTTCTGGGTTGCGTTTGATGGCGGCCCTGTAGGCTTCTGCAGCGGCGGATTTCTCTCCAATAAATCTTAGCGCATTACCCAAGTTGTAGCGGTGATGTGCAGCTTTTGGGTTCAAGTCGATTGCGCGCCTAAAGGCGTCCGCCGCGTCCTCGCCGCGACCCAGTGCTTGCAACGCGGTTCCCCGGTTATCGTGCGCGTCTGATATCCCTGGGGCCAGTGCGATGACTTGTTCGCTTAAAGCCAAGGCATCCTCAGCTCGGCCTTGTTGAAGCCGAAGAGATGCGAACAAGTGCAACGCATCCAAATGTTGGGGCTCAACGTCTAAGATCGAGGTATAGGCAGCTTCGGCCTCATCCAATTGTCCAGACTGATGATGGGCGAGTGCTGATTGCAGTGTGGTATCTAAATCGAGTGGCGACATACGCCTCATTATATCTCCGACATTCGCACCTTGCGAGAGTGGGTTTCGCGCCTCATGTTCCTAGGTATGGCTGGCCCAAAATCAAGAAAACGCGCCCATCAACTGGGCAGTATCCAATCGGCGTTGAACGACGGCCGGTTCGCTGATGCCTGGGCAGAGGCCCAGCGGCTAATTGCGTTGCGGGTCAAAGACGTCCAATTGCTCAATCTTGGTGGAATTGCCGCATTCCAATCTGGTGATGCCGAGGCCGCTGCTGAGTTGTTATCTCAAGCGGCTGCACGTCGTCCTGGCGATCCGGAAATTGCGATGAACTTGGCCAATGTGCAGGCGGGTATGGGAGATCATGATGCGGCATTGCAGTCATACCAGCTGGCTCATGATGCCAACGAACGATTTGCCGAGCCTGCGTACAATGCAGCTGTGATGCTCAAAAATCATGGTGATTACATCACTGCCGTTGAATGGTTTGGACGTGCATTGGAACGCAACCCGGAACACATCCAAGCGGCAATCGGCAAAGCTGACGCGTTAAATCAGCTCGGAGATTTTGACGGAGCAACAGCGACCTTGGCAATATTGCTCGCTCACGATCCTGAAAACGCGGCTGCTTATACGAACCTTTCAGCCATCGCGATGGAAACAGGGGACATAGACGATGCGTCCAAACATGCGGCCAAGGCGATTGAATGTGATCCCGGATTGGCGGCAGCGCACTATAATCTGGGTGTCGCCGCACAAGCCAAGGCCGAATACGCTGAAGCCATTGGGCATTATCGAAAATCCTTGGCCCTAGATGCGAGTAACGCGGCGGCTGCGTTGAACCAAGGCGAAGCTTATCTGGAACTGGACGATCACACAGGAGCGCGGGCCGCGTTTGAACGGGCGTTGAGCATCGATCCAAAATTTGCAAAGGCGCTCATAAACTTGGCGGATATGGATTTGCGCGCTGGCAATCCAGCAGGTGCCTTAGAAAAAGCCGATGCGTTTTTGAATCATGTGCCGGGGCAACCGGCAGTTCTTATATTCAAAGCCATTGCCCTGCGGGACTTGGGCGAGATTGATTCCGCACGCGTGATTGACGATCTGGATCGGTTCATATTGCCGCAACTGATCGATGTGCCGAATGGGTTTGACGGTATCGCAGATTTCAATCGTGCACTTTCGGAACATCTGATGGGTCACCCGACATTAACGTCCGCACCCACCTCGCACGCCACGCGAAATGGTTTTCATTCCGGTGAATTGCTGGCAGAGCCCAGGGGCCCGTTTGTGGCGTTCCGCGATATTATTATCGACGCCTTTCATCGCTATCGCCGACAATTTGTGGGCGAAGCGTCACATCCGTTCTTGGACTGCTGCCCCGATGAATTCGAAATCTCGGTTTGGGGCGTGGTGATGCAAGAGATGGGGCATCAAGTCCCCCACATTCATCCCGCCGCCTGGCTGTCTGGGGTCTATTATGTCGAGGTGCCCTCGACAGTATCCGATGCCAATGGCGGCCACGCAGGATGGATCGAGTTCGGTCGCCCGCCGGGCGATCTTCATGCGCAACACACGCCTGAGACCAAGTTGTTCCAACCCGAAGAAGGCAAGATGCTGCTGTTTCCCAGTCATTTTTATCATCGCACTTTGCCCCTATCCGGTGATCGACGTCGGATATCCATCGCCTTTGATGTGATGCCATTAGGATAAACCGCATGGCTTATGCCTGTGGCAATTTGGCTGAAGAATTCCCATATATGGACGAAATATAAATGTGCATAGGAGCAATAGATGTCTGACGCCATCGAAATGATTATTGACCCACGGCCAACCGATTTGGGTGATTTTGAAGTCCGCCGGGTGTTGCCCTATCGGAACAAGCGGACCGTTGGTCCTTTCATCTTTTTTGATCATATGGGGCCAGCACATTTCCCGCCGGGTAAGGGCATTGCAGTTCGACCCCATCCTCACATTGGTTTGGCTACGGTGACCTATTTATTCGAAGGTGAGATTCTCCATCGCGACTCGTTGGGAGTGGTGCAGCCGATCAAGCCCGGTGCAGTCAACTGGATGACAGCAGGCAAAGGGATTGTGCATTCGGAACGATCGAGCGAAGAAAGTTTGGCATCGAACGAGACCGTTCATGGGATTCAGGCGTGGGTGGCGTTGCCAAAAGAGCACGAGCAAACGGATCCAGCCTTCAAACATTATGCATCTGACCAACTGCCCGAGTTTGAGCAGAATGGTGTGCGTATGAAATTGATTGCCGGCAATGCCTTTGGACGAGATGCCGGGGTCGAAGTTTTATGGCCCACGGTGTATTTGGAGATTCAAGCCAACGCGGGTTTAGAGATCCCTATTCCCGATAATCATGAAGAACGCGCACTTTACGTCGTTAATGGGGGCATCACGATTGATGGCACCGAAGTCCCTGAAACGCAGATGGCCGTCCTGGCCCCTGGCTCTATGCCTGTTGTCAAAGCCACGAGTGAGACTCGGGTGATGCTATGTGGTGGCAAGCCGATTGATGGAAAGCGTACTGTTTGGTGGAATCTGGTTGCCTCGAATAAAGAATTATTGGAGCAGGCGAAGGCCGATTGGAAAGCGGGTCATTTCCCGAAAGTACCGGGTGACGACGAGTTTATTCCTCTACCCGAAGACTGATCCTAGAGATCTTTTGGCGCGGCGGTCGTGCCGCGAACGATCAGGTTGGTGGGCAGCGCGATAGATGTTTGTTCGTGTTTTCCCTTTATGGCGTTCAACACGAAGTCGGCTGCGGCATGACCCATGCGGCGACTGGGCACGTGAACTGTTGTCAGCCCCGGCCGCAGGTGTTCGGCCAACGGCAGGTTATCGAAGCCAACAATGGAAACATCGGAAGGGACGTCGAGACCCATTGACTGGGCTTCGAGTACGGCACCAATCGCCAATACATCGTTGCCACAAAATACTGCGGTGGCACGTCTTTCCGCTGGCGCACTCATTAGTTGCTTCATGGCGTCGCGCCCTGCGCCCAAATCGTACGCACTCTCGATAAGCTCATTTAACGCCAGTCCTGCCTTGCGCAACGCTGACGTTACCCCGGCGAGCCGGTCCCGCGCACGATCGTTTCCAGCGGTTATGCCCGATATGGTAGCGATTCGACGATGCCCAAGATCGATCAAGTGCTGGGTTGCATCTTGGGCAGCCTTAACGTTGTCGAACCCGACGCAGGGCACTTCGGGTTTCTCGGCAAAGGCCCAGGTGGCGACATATGGACACTTGCGATTGGCCAACAATCGGATGGTGTCGTCGTCATGATCTCGACCAACCAAAATCATCCCATCGACGCCGCGCTCGATCAGGCGACGAACTTGAATGAACTTCTGCTCTTGGTCGTAGTTGGTGACCGATAGCACCATGGTATAGCCCTCTTCACGAAGGCGGCTTTCCATCGCATTTACACCGCTTGAGAAAATTGCGCTCTCCAAAGTTGGAATGACAACACCCACGGTATGACTTTGCGCGGACGCCAACGCACGGGCGGCGCCGTGGCGCACATACCCCAGTGCGCGGACATGATCCTCGACCCGTTTTCGCAGTGCCGGGCGGACGATATCTGGTGTGTTCAAGACGCGCGAAACCGTGGCAGTCGAAACGCCTGCGGCTTTGGCGATGTCATCAATTGTCGGCGTCTGAGTTGCTCTCATGATTCCATTATGCCGTGTGCACGTTTAATCGTCTAACAATTGACAGAAACCGAGGATTTGGTCACTTTTACTGAAAGCGCTTACACGAAGCAGGTGAAGTTTGGTTTTAAATTTTCTTGAAATGGGTAGCCAAAAGCATCTTGTGACCTGGCATTAATTTTTGTCCCGGATTTGTTCCACGTTAAAATAATTGAGTGATTAGATTTATTATGCAATAAAGAAACATATGGTCTCAATACTGAGACTTAATAAAAAGAAGCCATAAAAGCCATTAAGGAATGCCTCGAACAATGAGGCGATGGGAGGATCAATGTATCAGCGATCATGTGATCAGCTGGACACTTCGGTTTTCGTCAGATCCAGTTTGGGGTCCATGCGTTCGCGCTTGGTCCATCTCCCATTGTCTATGGTTCGAGCTTACGACCCTGCCGCGACGCAGGATCAGAGAGGCTATCAATCAACGAGACAAAAACTGAGGAGACGTTGAATGTTTAATCTAAACACATTGGTCAAAGGCCTGTGTGCGACAGCCATGGCTGCAGCGATCGTGTTGCCGACATATGCTGACGCAAAGGTCACAATCCGTGTTCAGTCGGTTATCCCGACCAAAGCGGACGAAGTCACGATGCTTAATGACTTTGGTGCGAACGTCAAAATGTTGACAGGCGGCGAAGTTGAAATCGAAGTATTACCAGCCGGCGCTGTTGTTGGCGTTAAAGACACGCTGGAAGCTGTCGACAAAGGCTTGATCGAAGGTGGATTTGCCTGGACGCACTATTGGTCTGGTTATCACCCAGCAGCTATGCTGTTCGGTTCGCCAGTCGCAGGTGCGGGTGTCGGTATCGATAACATCGCATTTGTCAGCTGGTACATGTATGGCGGTGGCCGTGATCTCTACAACGAGTTGTGGAAAGAAATGGGCATGAACGTCAAAGGTTTGATGCTTCAGCCAGTGGGCCCAGAAGCTCTGGGTTGGTTCAAAGAGCCGATTAATTCCATGGAAGACTTCCGCAAGTATCGTTTCCGCACACCTCCAGGGATTCCTGGTCAAACCTACAAAGACATCGGTGTCGCATCGGTGGCAATGGGCGGTGGCGATATTCTGCCAGCACTTGAGAAAGGTGTGATTGATGCGGCCGAATGGTGCTGCCCGAAACCGGATAGTGTTTTTGGTTTCCAAAAAGTGCTGAAGCATTACTACCTGCAAGGTCTGCATCAGGTCGTCGTTAACGCTGATATCTATATCAACGGTGACGTATGGGCTCGGATCAAGCCAGAGCATCAAGCTGCTATCGAAATCGCAGCCGACGCATCTCTAATGCGTGCCATCAGCTATCGTATCTATGAAAATGGTAAGGCACTTAAGGACCTGACCGAGAACCACGGCGTGATCCTTCATGATACACCCGCTGATTACTTCCCAGCCTACATGAACGCAGCGCGAGCATCTCTCGAGAAGAACGCAGCCGAGAACCCTTTCTTCAAAAAAGTGTGGGACTCTCAAAAGGCGTTTGCTGAAGTCGCTGTTCCGTTCTGGGCCGGCGCGCAGACCTCCAATGCAAAATTGGGCATGGCATTCGCGAACTCACTCAAGAAGTAAATTCTTCTTGTGATATAACGGTTCTTGGGAGATCGACCCAATCGTCGGTCTCCCTTGAATGCGTTCTAATATTTTGGGGGTATAAGCGATGTCAGACAACGCTGAGCCTATGAAATTAGATATCTCCGATGAGATGATCGCCGAACGTCGAGGTGGCGAAAAACTCCCGGACGATATGCCGCCTTGGATGGCAGCAACAATAACAATTATCGATAAATTTAGTTTACGTATTGGTCAGATCGTCTGCTGGATCACACTGCCGTTGTGTTTCGCGATGGTCTACGAAGTGGTCGCCCGTTATGCGTTTATCGCACCAACAAGCTGGGCCTATGACATGAGCCGCTTCATGTACGGGGCTATGTTTATGCTGGGTGCGGGTTATGCCTTATCAAAAGGTGTTCATATCCGTGCTGACTTTATCTATCGAAATTGGTCGCCGCGTACACAGGGGTTAATCGACGCAGTTCTTTACATCGCCCTGTATTTCCCAGGCATGATCGTCTTTTTGATCATGGGCACAGACTTTGCGATGAGTGCATGGGAACGTGGTGAAAAGGGTATGGATACCGCATGGATGCCACACATGGGGCCGATTAAGTCGGCGCTGCCCATTGGCACCTTGTTCTTAATCATCCAGGGGGTTTCTGAGTTGCTGAAAAGTATCTATGCCGCCCAAAAGGGAAGGTGGCCCTGATATGGAAAACGAAATTCTCGGTTTGATTCTGATCGGCGTGATGCTGTTCGCGATCTTCGTCGGTTTCCCCATTTCGTTCACCCTGATCTTTTTGGGGTTCGTGTTTGGATATATCGGATTTGGTGATGTCGTCTTTTATCTGATGACCTTCCAGTTTTCCTCGGTGATGCTTGAACAGACGTTGGCGGCCGTCCCGCTCTTTGTCTTTATGGGCATACTCATGGAAAAAGCTGGATTGATGGAACGCTTATTCCTAGCGGTGCAGTTGATGTTGTCGCGGGTCAAAGGGGCGCTCTATATCGCTGTCTTATTCGTCTCCACGATCTTCGCCGCAGCAACCGGTATTGTCGGCGCCTCGGTTACGATCTTGGGCATTATGGCGGCCAAGACCATGAACACGTCGGGATATGATGTGAAACTTGCCGCGGGTACGATTACCGCTGGCGGTACATTGGGTATTCTGATCCCACCATCGATTATGTTGGTTGTGATGGGGCCTGTGCTTGAAGTTCCGGTCACGGATCTGTTTTCCGCTGCGATTATCCCAGGGATGATGCTGGCATTATTGTATACGGCTTATGCATTGATCCGCTGTCAGTTAAACCCGTCGCTGGGCCCACCTCTGCCCATGGAACTCCGTGCTGAAAGCATGGGTCATATTTGGGCTGAGTTCATCAAGGGCTTGGTTCCTCCATCACTGTTGGTGTTCTCTGCGTTGGGTTCCATCATGTTTGGTTTTGCGACACCGACCGAAGGTGCAGCATGTGGTGCTGCTGGGTCTATACTGCTCAGTCTCGCGTATCGGAAGATGACGCTCAAAGGCTTACAAGAAGCGTTAATCAAAACGCTCGAAATTACAGCCTTAATCATGATCTTAGTGGCAGCGTCCAACTTCTTTGGCGCTGTGTTCTCGCGCTTGGGGACACCCGGCATGTTGACGGAGCTGTTGCTTAACCTTGATCTGAACAAGTATGTCATCTTGGCGATCATCATGGCGCTGATCTTTTTACTAGGCTGGCCGCTAGAATGGGTCCCGATCGTTTTGATCATTGTTCCTATACTGTTGCCACTCGTCGAAGAACTCGGCTTCAACTTAACTTGGTTCGGCATCCTTGTTGCTGTGAATTTGCAGACGGCCTGGCTATCGCCGCCCGTTGCATTATCGGCATACTTCCTGAAAGGGGTCGTCCCAGAATGGGATCTGAAAGACATATATTTCGGGATGATGCAGTTTATGGGAATTCAGTTGGTCGGATTGTTGCTGATCATCTTCTTCCCACAGATCGCACTGTGGTTGCCGGATTACTTGTACGGTGGCGGTTAACGCTAAACCTTGACCTGTGAGGCTTGCTATCTATGGAGACCGAGTATCTAAAGGCATTGAAAACAGCCTTGCCTGCCTATGGCGGAGGACTCGGTCGTATGGATAGTGTTCTTGTTTTTGACGTTGCAGCTATTCAAGCTGCAACGTCGCAGGTCTTTGATCAATTTAAAGACGACTTTTAAGTATGACCCAGTCCATTTCAGATTTGTTTTCACTATCGGGACAAGTGGCCCTGGTCACGGGGGCGTCCAGCGGTATTGGCCGCCATATGGCGATGGTTCTGGCTAGCGCCGGTGCCGATGTTGTTCTGGTCGCGCGCAGGGCTGAAAAATTAACAGATGCGGTTCAGGCAATTGCTGACAATGGCGGACGTGCCGCGGCGGTTTCTGCCGACTTGAACGATCGCACGCAGTTGGATGGTGTGATTGAAGAGGCCACGGCCAGTTATGGTGCGCCGACAATCCTGGTCAATGCAGCGGGCGTGAATTTTCGCGAGCCTTGGGACCAAATTACTGACGATAGTTGGGATACGACGATCAATCTCAATCTATCTGTGCCATTCTTTCTGGGGCGCAAGTGTGTGCCGGGCATGATGGAGAAAGGCTACGGTCGGATCATCAATATCGCATCCTTGCAAAGTTACCGCGCTTTTGCCGATAGCATGCCCTATGGCGCATCCAAGGGGGGCGTGACCCAATTGACGCGTGCGATGGCCGAGGCATGGTCCAAAGATGGGATCACAACCAACGCAATCGCACCTGGGTTTTTCCCGACTGAGTTGACGGGCCCCGTCTTTGGGAACCCTGAAAAATCTGCTCACAACGCGGCGATGACGGCGATTGGTCGTAACGGCGAATTATCTGATTTGGATGGAGTCACCGTATTTCTAAGTGCCCCCGCATCCGCCTATATAACGGGGCAAGTGATTCCCGTTGATGGTGGTTTCACAGCTAAATAGGAATTTGATATGCGTGCACTTGTCTATACTGGCCCTGAACAAATCGAATTCACCGATGTTCCGGACCCGGACCCTAAATCAGATGAGGTCGTGATCAAGATCGATGCGGTGGGCATCTGCGGGTCAGATATGCATGCCTATTTGGGCCATGATGATCGACGGCCAGCCCCCCTGATTTTGGGGCATGAAGCAGCAGGTGTCGTGACGACAGGTGCCGGCGCGGGGCGTCGGGTTGTGATTAATCCATTGGTTACGTGCGGTGCCTGCCAGGACTGCTTGGGCGGACGTTCAAATATATGTGCTAAAAGGGAAATCGTATCTATGCCGCCGCGCCAAGGTGCCTTTGCGGAACAAATGGCGATCCCGGAACGCAACTTGATCGATGTCCCTGAAAACCTGGATATGACTCACGCCGCCCTGGCTGAACCTTTGGCGACTGCATGGCATGGCGTTGTCTTAGCTGATCGTCATTCAGCACGCCCCATTTCTGAATCACATGCAATGGTGTTGGGAAGTGGCGCCGTTGGCTTGGGCGCAGCATTATCATTGAAAGCATTCGGCTGCATGGACGTGACGGTTGCTGAAACTAACCCATTACGACGTGATACCGCTATGGCCAGTGGCTTCAGCAGTGTCATCGATCCAACGGTTGATGGTGCCGTCCGTGAAGGATTTGCCGATATCGTCATAGATGCAGTCGGCAACAAGCATACGCGCGCGGCCGCGATCAGAGCGGCACGCCCTGGAGGTGTGATCGTTCATATTGGTCTATCTGATGGGGTCGATGGATTTGATGCGCGTCGGTTAACGTTGCAAGAAATCACTTTTGTCGGCGCCTACACTTACACCATGAATGATTTCCATGCGACGGTTGCTGCGATGGCATCGGGGGCGCTGGGTGATCTGCAATGGATTGAACAGCGTAACCTCGGTGATGGGGCGGTCGCGTTCGCCGATCTGCTGGCGGGTCGCTCTGGTGCGGCCAAGATTGTGTTACACCCAGGTGCCTAGAGCTTATCTTTAGCTCAGATGACCTCGTTCTGTGGGCTGCCGTTTACAAACGCTTCGATATTGTCAATCAGTTGGTCTGACAAAACTTGTAGGGCCTCTCGGCTTGCCCATGCGACATGGGGCGTCAGGATGAAATTTGGCCGATCCATGATGCGCATGAAGGGATGATCATCGGGCATCGGTTCAGTTGTTGTACCGTCAAAACCAGCCCCTGAAATTTTGCCCGCTTCGATTGCATCGACCAGTGCGAGTTCGTCGACCAAGCCGCCTCTGGACGTGTTGATCAGTAACGGACATTTTGCCATCTGGTCGAATTCAGGCGTGCTGATTAGGTCCTTTGTGTCATAGGTCAGTGGACAGTGCAGCGAAATGATGTCGCTCTCTGATAATATTTTTTCAAACGGTGTGTAGAATGCATCTGGATTGTGATCGCCGCGCCGCGCCGCATAGCGGACATCCATACCAAAGGCTTCAGCCAGCCGGCCCACTGATTTTCCCAACTCACCGGCGCCGATGATCCCCATCACTTTGTTTCTCAATTCAAAAATTGGGTAATCGAAGTAACAAAATTGTCCGGCGTCTGCCCATCTGCCTTGGCCGACCGATTGATGATAGGGGGTTAGTGAACGGCATAATCCCAGGACCAACGCGATGGTGTGCTCAGGGACTGTCGATGTGGCGTATCCGCGTATATTCGAAACCGTAATACCGCGCCCACGGCAGGCATCTAGATTGATGATATTCGTCCCCGTAGCAGCCACCGCGATCATTTTCAGTTGGGGAAGGGCCGCAATCGTATCCGCGTTTAATGGCACTTTGTTAGTGACGACAATTTCGGCGTCCTGTGCGCGGTCAACAATCTGGTCGGGGCTAGACCTTGGGTAATTGGTCCATTCATGATCAAAACTGGGGCCGCGCACGGTGACAAAATCCGGCAGTGTTTCGCGGTCTAAAAATACTATGTGTCGTTTTGCGCCCATGATCATCCACCCCGATATAGTGTCTAGTAATCAACGTAATCGGGTTGAACCGATGGGTGCAAGCGCCTCTGTGATATGCGAAAACAAACATAGCAACTTACGAACGAACGACAGAGGGAAATACGTACGATGCTTTACGATCTTCGAACCTATACCTGCAAAGCAGGCACCGTGATGAAACAACTGAAATTATATGAAGATCATGGTTGGGTGCCGCAAACTCGCCATTTAGGGAAGCCTGTGGTGTATGCGTCTACGGAAACGGGTGATCCGAACAAGTTCTATCATATGTGGCAATATGAAGACGCAGCAGACCGTGCAGCGCGGCGTGCCGCCATGCAAGCTGACCCTGAGTGGCAAGCATTTTTGGCCAAAGGCCTGGAAGCCGGCTATCTGATTGCGCAACAAAACACCCTTTTGGTGCCGGCACCTTTTTTCGAGGCCAACGTTTAAGTTCCGATGAGTAAAGAGCTTCGACATTGCGAGAGCTTTATGTGTGTTTGGTATGATGTTCAGCTATAAATAACGGCTCTACTTTGTAATGTTTTTTATTAATGTCCATTTGAGGAGCATTTAGATGATCATCGCTCTAGTTCAGATTCCGATTGATGGGCCGAAAAGAGCGCACGATTTTGTCGTTGATCAGTCTCTCGAGTCGACAAAGATCTTTCATAACGTCAAAGGGCTTCGCCGCAAATACTACCTTAACAGTGAGAACGGCGGCGGCGGGATATATGAATTTGCAACCAGACAAGACGCGGAAGCTTGGTTTCATGAGGGGTGGGCAGATTGGATGGAAGAGAGATTGGGTGTTCGACCAACTCTCGCATTATTCGATAATCCGGTCGTTCTCGACAACGAGAGTGGTCAAGTTAAAGTTGATGGTGAAGTTGTTCCTTCACCTTGGCTTCAAGATACAAATGACTGAAGAGAATGAAGCATCCATTCTAACGTTTGGAGAGATACCATGCGGTTTTCACGATACGCCATTATAGGGCTTGTTTCAGTCGCTATGCTGACTGGCTGTTCGCGCGATAGGTCGTCTGTTGACGAAGAAGATGTTATCGCTGCAACGCCGAGCGCAATCACGATTAAGTCTTCGCGGTTGAGCGAACCGATCGAGGCGGCACAAGCACACTGTGCCAAACATGGTAAGAAAGCCGTGTCGCGTGGCGGGGTGCCGCTTGGCAGCCCCACGATTAGCGTAATGTGGGGCTTTGATTGCGTCAAAAAGTGATCTGCAGACGATGCTCTTGAGTATCGTTACCAAAGCTTGTTGCTCTACTGAAAGTTCTTATGACAGATCAAAAACCGATCATCGTATGGTTTCGCCAAGACCTGCGCGTTGCGGATAACCCCGCCCTTTCGGCGGCTGTGAATACGGGACAGCCTGTTATCCCAGTTTACATTCTGGATGACGAAACCCCAGGCGATTGGAAACCGGGTGGTGCCGCGCGTTGGTGGCTGCATCACTCTGTGAAAGTCCTAGCAGAATCGTTGGACGATTTGGGTGGCACACTGATCTTGCGGGCTGGAAATGCAAAATCTGTGATCGCTGATCTTTTCCAGGAATGCGACGCGGCAGGAGTCTATTGGAACAGGTGCTACGAGCCGTTTGCCATTGCGCGGGACAAAGAGATCAAAGCGTCACTGCAGGATGCCGGATTAGAGGTCAAGAGCTTCAACGGATCATTGCTTCATGAGCCGTGGACGATCAAGACTAAGGCGGGTGGATTCTATAAGGTCTATACCCGTTACTGGCATGCTTGCCGCGACAAGGGAACGCCAGAGTATCCGATTGATGCCCCGAAGAAAATCATTTCCCCTGATGGCTTGCCGCGATCCGACGAATTGGATGATTGGTCTCTATTGCCCACCAAACCCGATTGGGCGCAGGGGTTTCGGGACCGTTGGACACCGGGTGAACTGGGTGCGCAGCAACGACTGGATGCATTTTTGGACGAAGCCGCCGACCAATACATTGAGCAGCGTAATTTGCCAGCCGTCTTGGGCACATCCAACATGTCACCATACCTGCACATTGGTGATATCAGCCCACGCCAAATCTGGTTCCAGACCGTCAAAAAGATGAACTGGACCAATGAGACAGAAGCGTTTCTGAAAGAGATCGTGTGGCGCGAATTCGCCTATCATGTGTTCTATTATTTGCCGGACTTGCCGGAGAAACCCATGAACCAGAAATTTGCCGAATTTCCATGGGTTGATGATCCAGATGCCTTGAAAGCTTGGCAAAACGGAATGACAGGTTATCCGATGGTCGACGCTGGGATGCGCGAGCTTTGGCAAACTGGTCATATGCACAATCGGGTACGGATGATTGTAGGCTCATTTCTGGTGAAGCACTTATTGCTGCCGTGGCAAGATGGTGAAGCATGGTTTTGGGATACGTTGGTCGATGCCGATTTGGCGGTGAACGCGTTTAGCTGGCAGTGGATCGGCGGATGTGGTGCGGATGCAGCGCCGTATTTCCGCATCTTCAATCCGATCACCCAGGGCGAAAAATTCGATGGCGAAGGGGAATATGTTCGAAAATTCATCCCTGAAATCGCTGACCTTCCCAACAAGTACTTGTTCTCGCCCTGGGAAGCGCCCAGTGACGTATTAGAAGATGCAAAGGTTGAATTAGGTAAGACTTACCCCAAACCGATTGTCGCTCACAAAGCGGCCCGAGAGCGTGCCTTGGATGCGTTCAAATCGTTACCGAAGGCAAAAGCTGACTAAGTGGGCGTGAACCACAGAAATGCTTCTACGATCATCAAGCACCAAGCGATAAATGTAATAGCCATCGCAAAAACGGGCTGATTGGCAACCCGTTTGAATGGAGAATCCATCGGTCGGTCATCGTAGACTTCTTGATATTTTTTCTCGCCCTTGCGGTGCTTGATCGAACGCATGGCCTCGCGCTCAATGAAATTAAAGCCATCCCGCATCCCCACAAACTCGCGGTAAACCGGCACGACCACACCGAGAAACATAAACACAGCACCGGCTAATCCGTACCACGGTGTGACGCCCGCCTTGACGATGCCGCCCAAAGCCGTGCCACACAGCACAAATCCGATCCCGTTGATCGCGATCAGCACATTAACCCGGTGTCGCCGTGTCATACGGCGTATTTGCGCGGTTTACGCATCATCAACGTCGTCCAGCCATCCTGTGACCACTGAGCACTGAGTTTAAGCCTGCGCGCGCCATACTTCGCGATCACCCAGGGGGCATCACGGGTCATCAAGCCTGATAGAATGATATGGCTGCCTGGCGACATCGCAGCAACGGCCTCGCCCGCTATCCCCATCAGCGGTCGCGCCAAGACATTGGCGACGATTAGATCATAGGGTGCATTTTTGCGAATGGTATCATGGCGAAATCCGCTGCCGCAGACCGTTGTTACTTTGTGGGCCAGCTGATTGATACTGGCATTCAGCTTTGCCACACGCACAGCTTCAGGATCAATGTCAGAGGCGATTATTTTGGCGGGCCATAATGTGGCCGCTGCAAATGCCAAAATACCTGACCCGCAGCCCAAATCCAACATACGCACAACTTTTCGTTTTTTTGCATGGTCCGCCATCGCAACAAGGCACGTTGCTGTGGTTGGATGGGTGCCGGAACCAAATGCCGTGCCCGCATCAATCTGGAGTGATGTCGCCCCTGGGGGATGGGCACCTTCGTAATGGCTGGGATAAATAAAAAAGCCCGCAACGTGTATCGGCTCGAAACTGCTCAGATTATTTGCTAGCCAATCGCGCGGTGTCAGAAACTCAACCTTTAATGCAGGGGCTTCAAAACCGAACACAGCGGCGGTAACCGCCAGCCCTTCGGCGAGTGACGCCTCGTCCGGCTCTCGGTCAGAATATCCTTCGACCCGCCATTCGGTGTTGTCATCACCGAACGATGACACGGCGACGCAGTTCCCGCTGAACAGTTCTTCAAACGCGGGCACGGCCGCTTGTGGAATTGTGACTTCTAATCGCCATAGCGGGACAGGTTGATCTGATATCATCATGCGAGTGATACGAAGTTGGCCATAACGCGTTTCTGTCCGGCTTTCTCAAAATCTATATCAAGTTTATCACCGTCACTGGATATCACCCGGCCATAACCAAATTTCTGATGAAAGATTCTCGTGCCCACATCGATGTCGTCCCCGTCATTGGTGGGTTTGTAAGACCGGCTGCCGCCCGCTTCGATCATTCGGCGACGAGATCGGCCAATACCGTCCACGCCGGAAAACGGGTCTTCTGAATGATAAGAGACCGCGTCTTGGCGCGCATAAACGCCGCTTTCAGATTGTGCATCGATGTGTTCGGCAGGCAATTCATCAACAAAGCGCGACGGCATGGTACTCTGCCATTGGCCATACACGCGGCGATTGGCGGCAAAAGAAATCATGGCGCGTTTTTTGGCACGCGTGATACCGACATATGCTAGACGTCGTTCTTCTTCTAATGACGCCAAGCCACCTTCATCCAAGGCGCGTTGATTGGGAAACAGACCGTCTTCCCATCCCGGCAGAAATACGGAATCAAACTCCAAACCCTTGGCCCCATGAAGGGTCATAATGTTCACTTTGTCATGATCTGCGCGGTCATCATTCTCCATGACCAGACTGACATGCTCCAGAAATGCTCCCAGTGATTCAAAATCTTCCAGCGCGGCGACCAATTCTTTTAGGTTATCTAAGCGACCAGGGGCATCAGGGTCTTTTTTCATCTTCCACATGTCGACGTAGCCACTGTCTTCGAGCACTTGGCCGCATAACTGTGACGGCGGCAATACGGCTGCCAAATCGCGCCAGCGTTCAAACATCACCAACACATCGCCCAGACTTTTCCGGGCTTGGGGTCGCAATTCATCTGTTTCGTTGAGCGTTGCGATGGCACGGGTGAGCGAGATACTTTGTGATCGCGCATACCCGTGGACGGTCTGTAGTGTCGTTTTGCCGACTCCGCGTGTGGGCACATTAACGATCCGCTCAAACGCCAAATCGTCATCGGGCTGGGCGATCACCCGCAGATAAGCAATTGCGTCACGAATTTCTTGTCGCTCGTAAAACCGGGGCCCGCCAATAACCCGATACGGTACGCCGATGGTGATCAAGCGCTCCTCGAACTCGCGGGTTTGAAACCCTGCTCGGACCAAGACGGCCATATCGTTGAGCTTATTGCCCTTGGATTGCAGCGATTCGATTTCGTCACCAACCATGCGTGCCTCGGACTCGCCATCCCAAACACCGCGGACTTTTATCGGTTCGCCTTCGTTCACATCTGTCCAAAGGGTCTTGCCCAATCGTCCTTCGTTGTGGGTAATGAGCCCAGACGCAGCGGCCAAAATGTGTGGCGTTGATCGGTAGTTTCGTTCCAGTCGGACAACGCGAGCCCCTGGGAAGTCTTCCTCAAACTTCAAGATGTTGCCGACTTCGGCGCCGCGCCAGGAATAGATCGACTGATCGTCATCGCCGACGCAACAAATATTGCGATGTTCTTGTGCCAATAATCGCAGCCAAAGGTACTGGGCAACATTGGTATCTTGATACTCGTCGACCATGATGTATCGAAAGCGGCGTTGAAATCCCTTAAGCACATCTGGTTGCAGGCGGAACAGCTCAAGGCATAACAAAAGCAAATCACCAAAGTCAGCTGCATTCAGTGTTTGAAGACGTTCTTGATAATCTTTGTAGAGTGCGAGGACCTTGCCATCACCCTGACCGGATTCGCTGGCCGGCACTTTGTCGGGCATAAAGCCACGATCTTTCCAACGCTGGATGATCGATGATATGGCGCGCGGCGGCAGGCGCTTCTCGTCGATATCATGAATATCGATCATTTGTTTGATCAGGCGAATTTGATCATCTGAATCCAGAATGGTGAATTGGGGTTTCAGCCCAACCGCTTCTGCATTAGCGCGCAAGATGCGTGCGCCAATCGCGTGAAAGGTGCCGACCCACCAGCCCTCGACCGGACGTCCAACCAAGCGTGAAACACGCTCTTTCATTTCACTGGCCGCTTTGTTGGTAAACGTAACCGCCAGTATCTCGCCGGTGCTTGCCCGGTTTTGCATCAGGATATGGCTCAGACGCGTGGTCAGCACCCGTGTTTTCCCCGTGCCAGCACCCGCCAAGACCAGCACTGGGCCTTCTACGGCTTCTACCGCTTCGCGCTGACTTTCGTTCAACCCTGTTATGTAATCTGGGGTGCGTGATGGTGCCGCAGGGGCGAGTTCGTCTGATAGGTCGAAAGGATCATTCATGCCGTCGTTATAGCACGCACATACCCGCTGTCATCGCTACGGAATACCGAAATTCTTATTGATTATGCTCTTCGTGGCGAACCTTAAGCAGAGCGCGGTTATAAGCGGTCATCACGTCACGATGATGGACGCAACCAGAGAACTTTTGTGTATGCTGATCGCGGATAACGGCGATGTGATCCTCGCCCGATTCGCGCATGACCCGCATGGCTTCGATCAGATTATCTGATTCTTTCAGGGTCGGCGGATGGGTGCGCGCGATATCGGAGGCGTCTACGGACTTATCGCATTCCTGATCGAACAACGTATCTCCGCAATCATGAAGCGTTATCGTTCCGAATAACTCGCCGGTTGATTTCACAACAAAGAGCTCGCCTGTCGTAGAAGCACTAAGCTTCTTGCGAATCTCGGCGATGTGGGTGGTGGTAGCGATGGTTTCCGCTGCGATGTTTGTGCCGTGATCTAGAATATGGCGAACTTTGATGGCATTCATCACTTCGTTTTCGAAACCGTCGCGAAGATCAATGCTGCGCTTTTTCAATTGGACAGCAAAGAACGATTGCCCATAAAGATTATGCGTTAGTTCTGTCGACACAACGATGGCCAGCATCACGGCTAGCGATAATTGGTAGTCCCCGGTTATCTCGAAAATAATTAGGGTCGTTGAAATTGGCGCGCCCAGCACAGATGCCGCCACTGCACCCATGCCAACGACGGTGTAGACTCCCACCCCAGACGCGAGTTCTGGGAAAACACTTGCCGCGATTAGACCATAGCTCGACCCAACTGCCGCCCCCAAAACCAGCGCGGGTGAGAAAACCCCACCAGAGAAACCAAACCCTAGGCAAAGCGCTGTGCATATGATCTTGGCAATGCCGATCATGATCAGGAGCTTGACCTCAAACTGGCCTAGAATGGCCCACTCGACAAAGCCGTACCCAACCCCCATGACCTGGGGTAACCAGATGGCGATGATCCCGACGACCACCCCAGCCATGGCGGGTTTCATCCACATCGGGACATCGATCTTTGTCGCCAGATGTTGCGCGGTGAAGATGCTTTGCATCATGATGATCGCGGCGACAGCGGATACGATGCCTAGGCCGATGAATGCTGGGAATTCCCAAAAGGACGTAATATGGTTGTCGCCTAATAGGAAGGCCGATACCTCGCCGAAATGTATGTGTGACAACGCGGTGCCAGCGACGCTGGCGACCACGACGGGGGCAAATGTTTTTAGCGCATACTGTCCGATGACAACTTCGGTTGCGAACAAGGCCCCGGCAATTGGGGCATTAAATGATGCGGAAACGGCTGCGGCGACTCCACATCCTAAAAGGGTTCGCGCCAACGCTTGAGATAAATGTAATCGACGACCCATCCAACCCGCCAAGGATGCACCCAAGTGCACAGCTGGGCCTTCTCGTCCGACAGAAGCACCGGACCCAACAGAGATCGCGCTGTTGATGGCAGATACGAGGCCCACCCGCGAAGACATATGTCCGGCCTTCATAGCGGATGCCTCTACAACATCTGCCACACCTTGGTTGCGTCCATTCGGCATGAATTTCCAGGTGATCAAGCCGACGACGATGCCGCCAATAATCGGCGCAACGACCAGTCGCCAAGCGGGGACTTCGATTTCGTAACGTGCCAGCATATCTGTTGTAATGGAGAACCAAAAAAGTTCTAACGCTTCGATGGCTTCTCGGAGCGCAATGACAGCAGCACCCGCAAGACAACCGATGACAAGTCCCAGGGCGACCAGCAGCAAATGTTCGTTGCGAATGGTCGAACGAAACGCGGACTGGATGCGTCCAAAGGTTATGCGCGAATCCGGCATGTCTGAGCCTTATGTTAAGAGTCGAGCATAGCCTTGAATTCATTAAAGAAAAGGCTAACGGGGCTGCATTGCCTCGTTAACGGTTAAACTGCACGTGTTTTTAGAATTTCTCGGCGTCTAAAGAATACCCTGCGGAACGAACTGTCCGGATCAAATCCTTTTCGTTTGGCCCATTGAGTGCTTTGCGTAAACGACGGATGTGGACGTCAACAGTGCGCAGTTCGACATAGATATCGCGTCCCCAAACCCGGTCCAGCAATTGTTCACGGCAGAACACACGACCTGGTTTTTCAAGTAAGGTTCGCAACAAACGGAATTCAGTTGGTCCCAATTTGACCGAACGTTCACCGCGCATCACACGATGGGTCTCAAGGTCCATCGATATATCTTCGTAGTCCAACGTATCACCCAATTGTTCCGGATGCGCGCGGCGCAACACAGCCTTAATACGGGCGGTCAATTCGGCCGGGGAGAACGGTTTTACGATGTAATCATCGGCGCCGGTTTCCAGGCCACGTACGCGATCACTTTCCTCGCCCTTGGCCGTCAACATGATGACCGGTGTCGAGCGTGTCGCTGTGCGTTGCCGCATTTGCCGACAAATTTCGATCCCTGACATGTTCGGCAGCATCCAGTCCAAAACCACAAGGTCAGGATCGTCTGCGTCAATGGCTTCCATGCCACCTTCGCCATCACGGGCGACCGAAACGTCGAATCCTTCGGTCTCCAAGTTGTAGCGCAAAAGCTCAACCAGCGACGGATCGTCTTCGACTATCAGAATTCGGGACATTTCAGACATGATAACTCTCTTTCATGTTGATTAATCATCACCACCGATGACGGTGTAGCTGGACTCATCTCCCTTTGGCCGCATCTCATCCGGCATTTTGCCGTGAACCAAAAAGTAGACGTTTTCTGCAATATTAGTCGCGTGATCGCCGATCCGCTCGATGTTCTTTGCCACGAACAACAAGTGTGTACACGCAGAGATGCTGCGCGGGTCTTCCATCATGTAGGTCAGCAGCTCGCGGAACAAGCTGGTGTGAAGAGCATCGACCTCTTCGTCGCGCTGGCGTACATCTTCGGCCAAGTCAGCGTCACGTTGTAAGTAAGAGTCCAACACAGTCTTAATCATGCCTTGAACCACATCGCCCATGCGCGCAATCGTACGTGCGGGGCCAACAGGCGGTGTTTGCGTAATAGCGACGGTACGTTTGGAGATGTTCTTCGCGTAATCACCAATGCGTTCGATCAAGCTGGCAATCCGAAGTGCAGTAATCACTACACGCAGATCATCCGCCATAGGTTGGCGAAGCGCCAACATGGAAATCGTATGCGCATCGACGAGGTGTTCCAGGTCATCTATACGATGATCACTGGCGATCACGCGTTGGGCCAATTCGCTATCTCGGGCGACCAGGGCTTTGATGCAGTCAGCGAACTGATGTTCGGCTAAGCCACCCATCTCGGCGATAAAGTTGTCCAGTTGACGGAGTTCTTCGTCAAACGCTGAAACAATATGATTGCTCTCAGAAGGCATTTTCTAATCGCTCCCGTTCAGCCAAACCGGCCGGTGATATAATCTTGAGTCCGTTTATCGTCGGGCGAGGTAAAGATTTTGTCAGTCTCACCCACTTCGACCACGTAACCCAAATGGAAAAATGCGGTGCGTTGCGAGACACGCGCTGCCTGTTGCATGGAGTGTGTCACAATCGCAATCGTGAATTTCTCACGTAATTCGTCGATCAGTTCTTCGATTCTTGCCGTGGCGATGGGATCAAGGGCAGAGCAGGGCTCATCCATCAAGATGACCTCTGGTTGAACCGCGATCGCACGCGCTATGCATAACCGCTGTTGCTGACCACCGGAAAGGCTGGTGCCCGGTTCATTCAATCGGTCCTTAACCTCTTTCCATAAGCCCGCGCGTGTCAGGCTCTCTTCGACGATCTGATCTAGATCCTCTTTGCCAGCGGCAATTCCATGAATGCGTGGCCCATAAGATACGTTTTCATAGATCGATTTTGGGAACGGGTTTGGTTTTTGAAAAACCATGCCCACTTTGGCCCTTAGGTGCACAACATCAAGAGCGTTGGAATAAATGTCCATCCCATCTAGCTCGATTTGCCCCTGAACCTTGCAGATATCAATGGTGTCATTCATGCGGTTAAGGCAGCGCAAGTATGTGGATTTACCACAACCTGATGGTCCGATCAGTGCAGTGACTTCGTTGGCGCGGATGTCCAAATCAACACCGAACAAGGCCTGCTTGTCGCCATAGAACACATCGACGTTTCTGGTTTTAAATTTTGCGTCTTTATCAAGATCGTCCATTGCGGCTTCTGTCACCGGCGCGGATGGTTTTGAGTCAGGAATGTTTGTCGTCACTTCGCCCATGAGGATGCTCCTACCAACGGCGTTCAAATTTCTTGCGCAGCAACACGGCCAGCGCGTTCATAAAGATTAAGAATCCCAGCAGCACCATGATCGCGGCAGATGTTCGCGCGACGAATGCGCGTTCTGGACTGTCTGCCCAGAGGAATATCTGCACCGGTAGCACAGTCGCGGGATCCGTGATGCCGCCCGGGACATCGACGATAAATGCAACCATACCAATCATCAGCAGCGGCGCTGTCTCACCCAATGCTTGTGCCATACCGATAATCGTACCGGTCAAGATGCCGGGCATGGCCAATGGCAAGACATGCTGCCCAACCACTTGCATCTTCGATGCCCCAAGACCGAGTGCCGCTTCGCGAATGGATGGGGGTACAGCTTTGAGTGCCGCACGCGACGCGATGATGATCGTTGGCAGCGTCATCAACGCCAGGACCATGCCGCCGACCAGTGGTGCCGATCGGGGTAACCCAAAGAAGTTGATGAACATCGCGAGGCCGAGCAATCCGAAGACAATCGAAGGGACTGCGGCCAAGTTGTTGATGTTCACCTCGATGATTTGGGTCAGCTTGTTCTTGGGTGCGAACTCTTCAAGATATACCGCAGCAGCGACGGCGATCGGGAACGACAACATCAGCGTGACCAGCATCGTAAAGAACGAGCCGGTGATAGCTCCCAAGATACCCGAAAGTTCTGGATCACGTGAGTCGGCATGTGTGAAGAACGTGATGTTGAAACGACTATCGATCATTTTCTTGTCGACGAGGGAATCGAACCAATCCAACTGCTTGTCTTTTAACCTTCTCGAATCTTCACCAACATCGCGGGATATGACGCCCTTATGATAAAGATCGAAATCAGCGGCGACTGGCACTTCAAATGTAATGGTCTGTCCAACCAGACCTGGGTCTTCGGTGACCAATCGCTGAAGCTCAAAGGTGGCACCACTGCTTAGGATTCGGGTGACAGCCCGTCGATCACTCCGCCCTTTAAGGTCCGGGAACAGCCCACGGAACTCGTCAAAAATGAGTTTACGGTAATTGGCGCTCGCAAGTACCGCAGGATCGCGTTCGCCCGCTGGATCGACGATATCCTCAGAAACTTCAATTTCTAGCTTAATCACGGTCTCAGAGAATGCTGGCAGACCGTTAGAAATAATGGTGCCGAATAGGGTCGCAATAAATCCAAGCGCGATGAGCACAGCGGCAATTCCATAGGCTTTGAAGCGACGTTCCGCTGCATAGCGTTTTTTGAGGCCGCGCTTCACCGCTTCGGATGCGCGCGCGGCTTGGTTTTGATTTTGATCGGTTGGCGTCGGGGATGTGTCCATTGCGATATCAGTCATACTGCTCTCGGTACTTGTTGACCACCGTCAATGCGATGATGTTCAGGCACAATGTTACGCAGAAAAGCACCAGGCCGAGGGCAAATGCTGCCAAAGTCTTAGCGCTGTCGAATTCTTGATCACCCACAAGCAGAGTGACAATTTGAACGGTCACGGTCGTGACGGCCTCGAAAGGGTTAGCAGTCAGGTTGGCGCCCAGCCCAGCGGCCATCACAACAATCATGGTTTCACCGATGGCACGGGATATTGCCAGCATGAACGACCCGACGATACCTGGTAGTGCAGCGGGCAGGATAACCCGCTTGATGGTCTCTGATTTGGTTGCGCCTAGACCGTATGATCCTTCACGTAGGCTTTGCGGCACAGCATTAATCACATCATCAGAAAGTGAAGAGACGAACGGGATGATCATAATACCCATGACAAGACCAGCTGCGAGTGCACTCTCAGATGAAATGACAAGGCCAAGATCTAGGCCCGTATCGCGCATGAACGGAGCAACCGTCAGCGCAGCGAAGAAGCCGTAAACCACGGTTGGGATACCTGCGAGGATTTCCAGCATCGGCTTTACCGTATTGCGCACCTTTCTTGGTGCGTACTCGGCCATATAAATGGCAGAAAGCAGTCCAATCGGCCCGGCGATACACATTGCGAGGAATGAGATTAATAGAGTGCCTGCGAATAGGGGAATTGCGCCAAATGCGCCACTGGAACCGACTTGATCGGCACGTAGGGCCGTTTGCGGGCTCCATTCAAGGCCAAACAGAAACTCTGTGGGAGAAACTTTTTCAAAGAACCGCAGGGATTCGAAGATCAGCGACATCACAATGCCGACCGTCGTCAAAATGGCGATGGTCGATGAAATGACGAGTAAGCTCATCAATATTTTTTCAACCTGATTGCGCGCCCTGAAGCTGGGTGAAATCCGTGTTCGGAAGTATGCAATCGCTGCGATGCCAATCGATAGGATGACCACGAATCGAGCCAATTCACCGATTGCAATCAGGCTGTTGTATCGATCAGCCGCTTCTCTAACATCACCGGTGATCTCGCCCGATGTAATGTTTCCAGATGCCAAATTGCGCACATCGTTCATAACAAGTGACATTCGGGATGGATCGTCGCTCGTCATCGAAGCAGGGAGGCCAGATTGAACAATCGATTCGACGATCGGCGTCTGCATGGTTGTCCAAACGGTCAGGACTAGGATAGCAGGGAGGCCGCACCACAAAGCGATAAAGTATCCATAATAATGAGGGCGCGAGTGTAAGACGCGGGCATTCCCATCGGCGCTTTTCATGGCGCAAGAGCGGCCCAGGTAGAACCCGGCAATCGTCAAGCCAATCAGTGCAATGAGAACAAGGTAAAACGACATCTTGGAACGTGCCCCTAAAGAGTCCGCAGCGCGGAAATATAAAATGTGGGCCGGCTATATTGGCCCGTCCGGGTGTTTGCAAACAAAAGTAAACGAGAAAAAAGAACTCGAGTAAGCAACGAGAAGGCCCCTGGAAAATTCCGTGAGAAATTCCAAGGGCCAATCGTGGATTAGAAGCTGATGTTGTTAGCCATCTTTTCGCCGTCCATGCGGAACTTCTTCCGCTCGGCTTCTGGCATTGGGATCAGACCACGCTCGGAAAGATACCCATCTTCGCCGGATGCTTGTTCGGATGAGAACTCAGCAACATATTCCTTGATGCCAGGGACTTTACCGACGTGTGCGCCCTTTACGTAGAAGTAAAGTGAACGAGACACTTTGTAAGAACCGTCAGCGATGCTGTCGAATGTTGGAACTACACCTTCAACAACGGAACCTTGCACTTTGTCAGAGTTCTGATCGAGGAAAGAGTAACCGAATACGCCATAAGCTTTAGGGTTAGCTTCGAGTTTGCGAACGATCAGAACGTCGTTCTCGCCAGCTTCGACATATGCGCCATCTTCACGGACACCGTGGCAAACAGCTTTGTACTTCTTTTTATCGGTTTTCTTCATCGCTTTGATGAAATCAAACGTCTTACAACCACCTTCGAGCGCCAATTCAGCGAATGCATCGCGGGTACCGGAGGTCGGAGGAGGGCCGAGGACTTCAATTTTCTTGTTCGGCAAGGAAGAGTCGATGTCGCTCCACTTAATATTGTCGTTCTCTTTCAAGCCACCTTTTCCATCAGGAATGTTCTTCGCGAGGGCGAGGAAGATTTGCTGTTTAGTGAACTTACTTTGTTCAGCGGACTTAGCGTTTGCGAAGACAATGCCGTCATAACCGACTTTAATTTCTGTGACGTCGTTTACGCCGTTTTTACCGCAAAGCTCAACTTCGGACTGTTTGATCCGACGCGATGCGTTGGTGATGTCTGGGTGCTCAACGCCAACACCAGAGCAGAACAGCTTCAAACCACCGCCGGAGCCTGTGCTCTCGATCACGGGGGTTTTGAAATTCGTGGTTTTGCCAAAACGCTCAGCAACAACCGTGGCAAAAGGGTAAACAGTGGATGATCCGACAATACGGATCTGGTCGCGGGCTTCAGCCGCTGTGCCACCGGCCGCAACGACACCTGCTACGACGGCAATGCCAAGAAACTTACGATACATTTGGTAACTCCTGCTTTCATGCAAAGGAAGGAAACTTCTTCAAAAGCCGATGCAAGGGACTGCCTATTGGTCATGTCTATCGCTTCGGTAGGCGCAACCTATGTGACAGCGAAGACGCATTTATGACAGAAATATTACGAATTTATGACACATGCTTATCGCATGTGGAAAATAAACTTAACTGATTGATTAAAAATGACTTTATGTGATTTCAGAGGAGTCAGAAGACGGCGCAGATCTTAAAAATGCAGTGAACGTGCTGCCTTTTCCCATGGTGCTTTCCACCGATAAATGACCCCGATGGCGACTCACGATGTGTTTGACGATGGCAAGACCAAGGCCTGTGCTGTTGATACCCGTTTCAGCCACGCTTGATCGGGCCTTATCAACTCTGAAAAAACGCTCGGTCAAACGTGGAATGACGTCTTTGGGTATACCTGGGCCATAATCTGTCACGCTAACTGCAATCCCCTCTTGCGTGGTCCCGGGTACGCGCGTTGTTGCTGCCAAACGCACATCAACAATTTGATCCTCGCCGCCATACTTGATCGCATTTTCAATTAAGTTGCGAAAAACCTGATTGAGCTGATCGGAGTCGCCTAGCGCCAGAGGCTTGTCGGTCGTCGTTTCCAGATTGATCGTTACACCGCGTTTTGATGCTTGTGGCTGAAGCACCTCGATGACGGCGGTCAAAATATCCAGGACATTGACCGATTTTTTGGGTGCCACGTGTTCGTTGATTTCCACGCGGGTCAGCGAGAGCAAGTCTTCGATCAATCGCGACATACGTTGCGACTCGCGATGCATGATATCTAGAAAACGTGTTCGTGCAGTGCTGTCATCGCTCGCCGGGCCGCGCAAAGTTTCGATAAAACCGATAAGCGCTGTCAAGGGTGAGCGCAACTCATGAGACACGTTGGCGACAAAATCAGCACGCATCTCTTCGGCCTTTTTGGTGGCCGTGATGTCATTCAACACAACGGCCGCAACGGAACCGTCTTCAAGCGGCGCATTTGCCAGCCGTTCGGTCCGAAATGCCAAATGTCTGGAAACAGGCACGGGAAGCACTATCTCACCGGATCGTTCCTTATTACCCTGCAAGACAAAATCGATGGCATCCAAGACGCTCGGATGACGGAGGCTCAATGCCAAGTCTCGTCCCAACGCAGCAACACCCAGAAGCTCTAAGGCGGCACGATTCGCGTGAATGACCCGTCGCTTCCCATCAACGACGATCACCGATGTCGGTACACAATCTAGAACTTCGATGGGGATAGTTGCATCGGCCATGATGGGTTCTCAAAAAGGATTAAATAAAACCAGAACTATTTCTTCGGAATGCCCATAACACGCCCTAGCTGCGTTGGTCGTGGCAATTCGGCATGCTGCGCTAAAATGTCTTTTAATTGTAACATGACGGCATCGGGAAATGGGCCCACGCGTCGCGTGTTTAAATTTACCTGCAAAATCATTAGTTCGTTGGTAGCGGCAAGCACGCCATCTGATCGTCGATACATGCGATGAAACAGATGAAGACGCTTGTCATCTATGGCGATCACCTGGGAAGAGACCTCGACAATGTCATTTTCCATGACCTCGTCTTCATATGTGACATGTGCTTCGGCGACAAAAACCGAACTGCCGGTCGATTCGCGAAGTGCCGTATCCATGCCGATGGATTCCAAAAAGGCATCCGTTGCGTGATCAAAGGCCAATACATAGTAGGCCATATTCATGTGACCATTGTAATCGACCCACTCTGCAATGACGGGCTCATGATGGATAATTGGTGGAATTGTGGTGCTCATGTATCGTTGGCCTCTATAATCAGACCACTTTTGTTACCGGATCAGCCGATTTTTGTCGACGCGATAAGGGAAGCACGTCTTTGCTGAAAATAGAACGACTCCAGCGCCAAGGTTTGCAAACAATAGATTTGGAAGTGCCCAGCGGCACATGCATCGCCATTCGCGGGCAGTCGGGTGCTGGAAAATCTTTGTTGTTACGCGCGATTGCGGATCTCGATCCGAACACCGGCAATGTTACGCTGGACGGCAAGGACCGAAATTCATTTGCACCCCATCAATGGCGACGTTCCGTTTGTTATGTGCCGGCAGAAAGCGGGTGGTGGCTAGATGATGTGCAGGATCACTTTGAATTTCCCGATATCGCCGCCGGGTACTTGGTGCGATTGGGCTTCCCTGATGATGCGCTGACTTGGCGTGTCGACCGCTTGTCCACCGGTGAGCGCCAACGCATGGCATTGCTTCGCGCGATGATACAAGGGCCAAAAGTTCTTTTGCTGGACGAGCCGACATCAGCACTCGACCCTGAAGCGACGGCGAAGGTCGAAAGTCTGATTCACGAAAAAGTCGAAAGTGGTGCCACGATCATCATGGTCACTCATGACAAGAATCAAGCGGCACGGATGTCATCTGAACGATACGTGATTGAAAAGGGCGGTTTGAGCCTTGAGGAGGCCGCTTAGTGGCCGAATACATCGCACTCAGTTATTGGGATATCGCGATTGCCGCTTCATTATTGTGTTTGAATGCGGGGCTTTCGATTTACTACAAACTGGGCACTGAAAAGCGCCTGTTCATCGCGGCCACGCGTATGGTTGTGCAACTGACTTTGGTTGGGTTGGTGCTGAAAGCCCTGTTCGCCACCATGTCGCCATGGCTGACGTTGTTGGTCGGCCTATTGATGATCGGCTTTGCCGGGCGCGAGGCGATTTCGCGCCAAGAACGCTCTTTCGACGGCATATGGGGGTATGGTCTGAGTGCGGGATCGATGCTGCTCGCAGCAGGGACCGTGACGATCTTTGCATTGGGCACTCAATTCCATGCGGAGCCTTGGTATGACCCACGCTATGCGATCCCGATTTTGGGGATGATCCTTGGCAACACTATGACAGGGATCAGCTTGGCCTTGGACCGATTGCTCGCCGAGGCAGATACGGGACGCATGAAGATTGAAGCACGACTGGCGCTTGGGCATACGTTTCGCGAAGCCATGCAGGTTCCTATCAAAAATGCGATGCGTGCAGGCTTAATCCCCACGGTGAATGCTATGGCAGCTGCTGGATTGGTGTCATTGCCAGGGATGATGACAGGGCAGATACTCGCCGGCGTAGAACCGGTTCAGGCCGTAAAATATCAACTGTTAGTGATGTTTTTGATCGCAGGGGGCACTGCATTGGGTGTGTTCGCCACGACGATGCTCGCGATGCATCGTTTGAGTGATACTCGTCAACGGTTACGCCTGGACCGATTGAATGTATCTAATCATTAAGAATCGCCCAGAAATGCTGGAAATTGTTGGCTCTTCTGGGTCCGGCGTTGTAAAAGCGGCGCACGAATTCATTTAGTTCAAGGAAACCGCGCTCCTATGTCAGCCGCCGGTTCTAACAGTCAGACCATCGCCATTTCCGTCGTGGTGCCGGTAAAGGATGAAGAGGAAAATATTGTTCCTCTCGCCACTGAAATCGCGAACGCTCTGGACGGCGTTGAGCCGTTTGAAATCGTCTATGTCGACGACGGCAGTGGTGATCGCACACCTGCAGTCATCGATGAAGCAAAACAGGCCTTTCCCATGCTCCGTAGCATTCGCCACAAGCAATGCGCTGGTCAATCCACAGCCATTAATACCGGGGTGCATGCGGCAAAGGGTGATTTGATCGCGACGTTGGATGGGGATGGCCAGAACGACCCCGCAGATATCCCTGCTTTATTGAAGAAATACCGTGACGAGATAGGCAATCATAACGGTCCGATCATGATTGCCGGTTGGCGGGCGAAGCGAAAAGATACTTGGTTAAAGCGTGTCTCTTCGAAAGTCGCCAATGGTGTTCGCTCGACATTATTAGGGGACGCCACACCTGATACCGGTTGTGGCCTCAAGGTATTTCCTCGCCAGTTGTTTGTTGATTTCCCCGCCTTCAACCACATGCATCGGTTTATGCCTGCGCTGACAATCCGCGCCGGTGGCAAAGTGATTTCGGTCGAGGTTAATCACCGCCCGCGTGAACGCGGACAATCCAAGTATGGCCTGTTTAATCGTCTGTGGGTCGGGATCATCGATATATTCGGTGTAATGTGGTTGAAAACCCGACCTGTCCGGGTCGAAATCGAACCCACGGATCCGCCCAGTTCATCATGACGCCAAAGCTAGTCATTCGTAGTATCGCGTTGTTTGCGTTGTTGATCGGTATCGGTGTGCTGATCAAAACGACATCGCTGGGCGATATGCTGGACAAGGATTGGATCGACCAAGCTGTCCGCGGTCATGGGCTCAAGGGTGAGATCCTGTTTATTGCCGTCGGGGTGTTCTTCACCGCCGTGGGTTTGCCTCGTCAGGCGGTCGCGTTTCTGGCGGGCTATGCCTTTGGGATAGCCCTTGGCACAGCAATCAGTGTTCTGGCCGCCGCAATGGGCTGCCTTGTAACGTTCACCGTTGCCCGGTACCTCGCTCGTGATTTGGTGGTTCATAGGTTCCCAGAAAAACTGCGGCGCCTTGATGCGTTTTTGAGCGAGAATACGTTTACCACAACAATTCTGATCAGGTTTTTACCCCTCGGGTCGAACGTGTTAACGAATTTGCTGGCGGGTGTATCGAGCGTGCGAATTGTTCCCTTCGTCAGTGGTTCCGCTTTGGGGTATGTTCCGCAAATGCTGATTTTTGCGATTGCCGGTTCTGGTTTCGCCTTTGAACCCAATTTGCGCCTTGCGATAAGTGTGGTGTTGTTTGCGGTATCTGGTGGCATGGGGCTATGGCTTTATCGTCGGTATCGCGATAACCATCATCTGCAAAATGCGGGGGTGGTCGAAGCCGAAGATGTGGGCCCAAGCGAGGCTGCGACGAAGTAATGCAAAAAAGCACGCTTCCGATTTGGTTGGCCTGTTGGGCGCTGGCTGTTGCGTCTGGGATTGTCTTTCGTCCAGTGCTGCCTGTCGATGAAACGCGATACCTCGCTGTGGCGTGGGAAATGTGGTTTCGCGATGACTTCATCGTCCCTTATTTGAACGGCGAGCCATATCATCATAAGCCCCCCTTGCTTTTTTGGCTGATGACGGCGGGCTGGTCGGTGTTTGGCGTGAACGAATGGTGGCCACGGTTGGTCGCGCCATTGTTTGCCGTCGCCACCCTGTGTGGCAGTGTCCGGTTGGCATCTTTGTTATGGCCGGATGATAAGATCACACCGCAGTTGACGCCGCTTTTCCTTGTTGGCACTGCCTTTTGGGCGATTTTCCAAACCGTGACGATGTTCGACATGATGTTGGCCACCTTTACGGTTATGGGCTTTTTAGGAGTCGTGTCAGCATGGCGCACCGGTGGTTGGATGGGCTGGCTTTGGGTAGGTCTGGCCATTGGCTTGGGCGTGTTGGCAAAAGGTCCGGCGATACTGCTGCATATTTTGCCGGTGGCGCTTCTGGCCCCTTGGTGGGGACCCAAATTACCAAGTGCGCCTGATCAGCCTTTGATCCGATGGGGGCAATGGTATTTTCGCCTGTTTATCGCGTTCTTAATTGGTGCGGTGATAGCGCTGGCATGGGCGATCCCTGCCGGTATCCAGGGTGGCGAAGAGTACCGCAATATGATTTTCTGGGGGCAATCTGCTGGTCGAATTGTCAAAAGTTTTGACCACGCGCGCCCATTCTGGTGGTACTTAGCGGTTATTCCGCCGCTGCTTTTGCCTTGGCTCCTGTGGCCGCAACTTTGGCGCAATATGCGATCAAAGTTTGGTCTCTCTGACGGCGCATTTCGGTTGCTTGCTGCATGGGTTGCACCTGCGGTCTTCGTCTTTTCGCTGATTTCAGGCAAACAATTGCACTACCTTTTGCCCGAATTTGCAGCATTTGCGATGTTGTTTGCGCGTGTTCTGTCCGACCAGGTAGATCAACCTGTATCCCGATTGAACAGGGCATTGGTCGCAGCGTTTTTTGCGGTTCTTTGCATCCTATTACTGTTGTTTCCCCATTTATCGGAGGTCATTAGCAATCCTCAACGGTTTGAGCTCTTAGATCCGTATTGGGGTGGCGCGCTGGCAATCATGGTTGTCCTGGTTTGGTTTTTGGGTGCGCGTTCTGTTGGCGCCGCGGTAAAAGTGATCGCTGTATGTATGTCCGGGCTAGTATTGGTTACGCACCTGGTGGCAAAGGACAAGTTGGACCAGACATATGATCTGACGCCCATCGCGATCGCATTAAAGGGGTATGAAGACAAGGGGTACGCACTCGCGAACTTTGGAACATACCACGGACAGTTTCAATTTCTGGGTCGACTGAAGACGCCTCTTGCGCAATTGGGCATCGACTATGATGAAACCACTGAGTACATCGACAGCACGAACAAGGGTGTCGTGGTGACGTACTATTACCGTCGAAACATGCCAGTGTTTCCCGAGGATGCTGTGCCGTTTGAGGAATTTCGGTTCAGAGATTTTAATGTGAAAATTTGGTCGATTGATCTTTTCAAAAAATATCGGAAGCTCGGCAATCGAACATAATAGTACTCAGACCCCTGGCGTTTCACCGCTATCGACGACCTGACTTGACCTAATGCGCCGTTCCAACTCGCGGCGCTCCAATTCTCTACGGTCTTCTGTCCGGCGTTCCTCGCCGTCCCAACCGGGAACCTTGTCATGTGAGAGTTGCGCTTGGCGTCTTTCACGACCTCGCCGGTCATCTTGGCGACGATCATGGTCACGTTGTCGTTCGGCATCCATCGGCCAAAAGTTGTCAATTGCCTTAGTTTCCCAAGCTTCATCACGTTCGCGACGCTCTTCGGATCGACGTTCCTGTTCAGCACGTCGGTCGCGCTGGCGTCGCTCTGTTCCATCCCAACCCTGAACCGCTTCTGGCAACGCTTGATTGGTTCGGCGATCTGATGCCCGCCGGTCTTCACTCCGGCGATCAGAAGCCCGTCTGTTGACGGCTTCTCTAGGGGCGTGTTTATCCGTCATGCACTACCAACATGCTGGAGCGTGTCAGGTATCACGCCTTGGATAACGTTAGGGGCAGGAACTAACCTTCTGCGGAAATTCGTTTGTAATAGTCCGGGTCGAGAAGAACATTCTCTGCCAGGGTGCGCATACGGCTCACATAGCCCTCTTGCACGACTTTGTAATGCGGCATTGGTGCTACGGAACTGCCACGTCCAGCGACCACCCAGACTGTTTTGGGATCGTCGGACTTCACGAAACGATCCCCGACTTCGATTTTGTTCTTGGTTCTTCTTAACAAGGGTCAAAGCTCCGTTAGGTTCACCACCATCTGCGATACCGATACGACTATGCGATGGCATATTCAAGACTAGAAATCGTCTATCTTTGATCACGTTTTCTTGGATCGGGTTGTCCTGCTCCGAGATGGCTTTTTTGCTGTTTTGGTGGTCGTTTTTGCAGCCGTTTTTGTTTTCTTTTCAGCTTCAGGGCGTTTAATCAGGCCATTGGCCTCCATCTGATTCACAACACTTTGCATTTGCGCATAAAGATGCAGGAAACCGCGCACCGACAGGGCCAAATGACCTGCTACGACGGTCTCAGTCTCAGCGTTGTCCTCTGCTGCACGTTCACTTGCAAGTGTGATTCGCGCAACATTGCCACGGAGTGCAACTGCGCTTGCACGATCAGCATAGATCTCAGGTGCGATAGGGTTTGCCACAGGGGTCTTTGGTTTCCTAGCCATTTCTCTCTCCTCAATCCTGCTCATGATTATGCATAGAACTTAGAAGTGAACCATCGGCAATAATGATCATTTCAATTTTTGTCCTATTTCCAGAGAGCAGTGCGGGACATGCAGATGCCATGACCGTATACTCAAACCAATGTCGCAGCCTTCTTCTAACACCCAAACCTTACCATTCGATGACGCTCCAGCATTGATCGTGGGAACGCGTTGTTCAGTCTTGTTGAGCCGCGATGGCGAGGTGCGAGAGCTTTCTCATCGTGAACTCAGCCGCGAGTTGTCTGATGGCCTCTCCCCATTGGTGTGCCATCGCCGGGCGTCTGGAGCGACGGCACGTTTAGGCGACTTTAGGGCGTTTGACCTGCTCGAGTTATTTGCGTTCGTTCGACCGGCGCAGTTCTGCCTGCCGACCCCGCGTGGTCTAGCCGCGGTCCTGGATATCGCGATACCAGAAAACTCAGCGCAAATGGCGCAGATGCTCTTTCATGCTGCGGAAGTGTTGCTGGAAGAAGCACAAAAAAAGCGAATAGAGGCAACAAACATCGCCTGGTCCATGGCGCGCGCAGGCTGGGTATGGGGCCCGGTGATCATCGCCGCGATGGGCGGTGGCGAGGCCCCACATACATCGGCGTTGACCGGAGCCGCCCAGGTCTGGCGACGATTACCGGATTGGGAAGACCAGCCCCGCGAGACGCCACCGAGCAATCTAAGTGTCCCACCAGCCGAGGCGCTGACGCGTCTTGGCATGTTATTGGGACGGACGTCCGAACGTCGACCACAACAACAACGCTATGCGGAGAGCTTAAGCTATGCGTTCCAGCCCCGGGAAAATGAAGACGAACCAAAAGTCGTCATCGCAGAGGCCGGAACGGGTGTCGGAAAGACCTTGGGCTATGTGGCCTCGGCCAGTCTTTGGGCAGAGCGCAACGAGGCACCCGTTTGGATATCGACGTTTACACGGAATTTGCAGCGCCAATTGGATACGGAACTCGACCGACTTTATCCAGATCGGGAAATGAAGCGAGAGCGAATCGTCGTCCGTAAGGGGCGTGAAAATTATCTTTGTTTGCTGAACTACGAAGAAGCACTGGCGCGATCCAGAATGGCGAATGGCCCAGATGTTATCGCGTTGGGACTGGTTGCCCGATGGATTATGGAAACACGCGACGGCGACATGGTCGGCGGGGATTTTCCGGCCTGGTTGATCCATCTCTTTGGACGCGACACCACCACAGACCTCACAGACACCCGGGGCGAATGCATTTACTCTGCCTGTCCGCATTATTCGAAATGCTTCATCGAACATAGTGTGCGCCGCGCGCGCCGTGCGGAACTCGTTGTTGCCAATCACGCGTTGGTGCTTATTCAGGCAGCATTGTCGGGTGACATGGAAAACAGACCATTGCGTTATGTTTTTGACGAAGCCCATCACCTGTTTGGCGCCGCCGATAGTGCGTTTTCAGCTCATTTATCTGGGATGGAGGCATCTGACCTCAGGCGTTGGCTTGTGGGCGCAGAAGGCGGAAGCCGATCACGATCTCGGGGTCTTAAGACACGGGTCGAAGAATTGATTGCAGGTGAAATACAGGCCGAAAAGGCGCTGGATGATGCTTTGCGTGCCGCGCGAGCCTTGCCCGGACCTGGATGGCATCAGCGCATTACTGATGGCCGCGCCGAAGGCCCTGCCGAGATATTTCTGAGCATGGTTCGCGCGCAGGTCTATGCCCGCAGTGCTGATTCCGATGGGCCTTATGCGTTGGAGGCCGAGCCGAAGCCACTGATTGATGGATTGGGCGAAGCTGCGCTAACCCTTGAACAGGCACTGGCGGAACTTTCAAAGCCAATCACCTTGTTGATGGCGTCATTACACAAAATGCTGGTCGACGAGGCCGAGGTCCTGGAGACAGCGACACGGGTCAAGATAGAGGCTGTCGTCGCATCCTTGGAACGCCGTGCACTTAATCAACTGACCAATTGGCGTGCAATGTTGGGGGCGCTGAACGCGGATACCCCAGACGATTTTGTCGATTGGTTCGGTGTCGAGCGTATTTCCGGGCGTGATTTCGATGTTGGATTTCATCGCCACTGGGTCGATCCGACGAAACCACTTGCCGACGAGGTGTTTAAGCCCGCGCACGGTGTCGCCATCACATCGGCCACGCTGACGGATCGAACAGGTGATCCAGATTTCGACTGGCAGGTGGCAGAAGCCAGAACGGGCACCGGTCATTTACCCGTGCGGCCCAAGCAAACGGCCGAGGCATCGCCATTTGATTACGAAAAACAGTTGCAGATTTTGGTCGTGGGTGATGTTCAAAAAGGCGATATGGATCAAGCTGCCTCAGCCTATCGTGAACTTTTTAAAGCCGCTGGGGGCGGTGGTCTGGGATTATTTACCGCAATTTCCAGATTGCGTGCAGTGGAGAAGCGTATTCGAGAACCATTGGAAAATATGGGTATTCCCTTATTGGCCCAGCACGTCGATCCATTGGACACGGGGACACTGGTCGATATTTTCAGATCTGAGGAAAAAGCGTGCTTATTGGGAACGGATGCCGTCCGCGACGGTGTCGATGTGCCTGGAAGTTCGCTGCGGCTTATTGTCTTTGATCGGGTCCCATGGCCACGCCCCGACCTACTGCACAAAGCGCGGCGCAAAGCGTTTGGTGGAAAGACCTATGATGAAATGCTGACCCGGCTGAGACTGTCACAGGCTGTAGGTCGGTTGATTAGGCGTTCATCAGATACGGGTGTGTTTGTGATGTTGGATCGCGCCATGCCGTCCAGATTAGAAAGCGCGTTTCCCAGCAACGCAAAGATTGATCGGGTAGGTCTTAAGGACGCTATCGCGATTACGCGGTCATTCTTGAACCAGGATGATCAGTGATGGCTAGGTGCAGCGACGCGCGCGAACAAGCCGACCACAAACATGCCAACGGACATCCATAATAGAAATGGATCATATACAGGAACGTCGGCGAAGGGCGCGGCCATGCCCTTGAGTGCGCACACGTCTGTCGTCCAGTAAAAGCAGTCACGTGCGCGTTGGAAGTCCTGTCCCAAGATGTCGTAGAAAAACGTGATCCACCACGCAGTAGCGCCAACAAAACCGACACCGCCAATGATCATGAATGTGCCGCTCAGTTTAGAAATCATGGCATTCCCTGCTGCATTAAAGGTGAAAGGAATAGCGCTGATAAAGTCAGAACGGCTGCGATGGTCGAGAGTAATATCGAAGCTGATGTGCGCTGAACGTAAATGTTATAGTTCTGCGCGACGACAAAGCAAAGTGCGCCTGCTGGTAACGCGGCCATCAGCATTCCAACTGCCTGCCAAAGTGGTTCAACATCGAATACAAATATGAACAATGCCCAAGTTATCAATGGGTGGATGAACAGTTTGATGAAACTGACGGAACTGGTCTCTCCAAATCCGTGAAATAACGGTTTGCCAACCATAAACAAGCCGATCGCGAACAGGGCGCTTGGCCCTGCCGCCGCAGACAGGATTGAACTAAAATTCGCTATAGGCGTTGGCAGCGGAAGCCCCGTTAAAGACCAAAAAATACCCGCAAATGACGATACGATCAGCGGATTCTTGGCCAGAGATTTAATCACCTCAATCGCAGCTTTTACACTACGCTCGCCACGAATGTCGGCCTCAATAAGGACTGCGTAAATTGGGATCATAATGGCTGATTGAAACACGGTGGCGACAATCGCGGGCAGGGCGCCGGCTTCACCAAAAGCAATGATCGACAGCGGAATCCCCATATACCCAGTGTTGCCAAAGATCGCGATCATCCCGTAGATCGATTGTTCAGCTAATCTGATTTTGAATACGAAGCGCGCGAATATGATCGCGATAATCGTTGTGATGATGCTGCCGCCCGCAAACGCGCCAAGGTATGGCAGATTGAAAATCTCGGCGGGGTTCACCCGTGCCATCGAGTAGAAAAGAAGTACGGGCAACGCGACAAAATAGACGAACTTGTTGATGGCCTCTGAACTTGCGGGGCCCAAGACGCCAAGACGCCCGCACGCATATCCTGTCAGGATAATCGCGAACACAGGTAATACGACGTTGAAAATAGGTTCCATAAAGGGTCTTTGAGGCAGAAGTGTTGAATGCAGCGATGCTGGTATCTACTCTCTCGCGGAAATAAGACGCAAGCGAAGAGTGCGATAAAGAAGGATAAACGGTCATGACAGACATCAAAGGTATGCAAATTGGTCTTATCGGATTGGGCTATATGGGGAAGCCCATGGCGCGCAATCTGGCGGCTGCCGGTGCGATAATGACTGTTCATAACCGGTCGCGTGCCAGTGTCGATGAATTGGCAGCTGAGGGTATGGCGCCTGCATCCTCCCCCAAACACCTCGCCGAAGCATCAGATATCATTATCACCATGCTGACGGATACCGCCGCTGTCCAAGCCGTGATGGATGGGCCAGAAGGCGTGATCGCGGGGCTTGCGGCTGGGAAAATGGTAATAGATATGGGGACAACCAAAGTTCCTGATACGCGCGCGCTGGCCGAGTTGGCGGCAGAAAAAGGTGCGATGTATGTTGATGCGCCTGTCTCGGGCGGGACCATCGGCGCTGAAAATGGAACCCTAACGATTATGGCAGGAGGGGCTGAAGATTCCCTCGCGCGCGCGCAACCTGTGTTGGCAGTGTTAGGGGAGCGCATCACCCACGTCGGGCCCGTTGGCACCGGGCAAGTTGCTAAGGCGGCGAACCAAGTCATTGTCGGACTAAATATAGGTGCAGTCGCAGAGGCTCTGGCACTGGCGCGTCGCGCGGGCGCTGACCCAGCCAAAGTCAGAGAGGCACTAAGTGGTGGATTTGCGGACAGCCGGATATTAGAAGTTCACGGCCAACGCATGATCGATGGTACATTCGCGCCGGGTGCCAAATCGACCATTCAACGCAAAGATATGGATCAAGCGTTGGAGCTTGCAGGTCAGCTTGGATTAGAGATGCCTGCGACGTCCCTCAGCCGAGATCTTTACGACAAATTAATCGCGGCCGGTGATGGCGACCTCGACCACTCCGCGTTGATCAAAGCGATTGATCCAGCGAATTAAACTACACCTTGGGCGTGTATCCCAGGTTAGGCGCCAACCACCGTTCGGTTTCTTCAACGCTCATGCCTTTTCGTTTGGCATAATCGGCAACTTGATCTGGTCCGATGCGTCCGATCCCGAAATAGGCGCTGTCCGGGTGCGAGAAATAATATCCCGATACGGATGCAGCAGGTGTCATGGCGCATGATTCTGTAAGGGCCATACCCGCATTGTCTTCTGCCTTAAGCAACTCGAACAAAGTGCGCTTTTCGGTATGATCGGGGCATGCTGGATAGCCAGGGGCAGGCCGAATACCGCTATATGCTTCGGCGATCAGTTGATCGTTTTCCAATTGCTCATCCGGTGCGTAGGCCCAGAATTCTTTGCGAACTCGCTCGTGCATATGTTCGGCAAAAGCTTCGGCAAATCGATCGGCCAGCGCCTTGAGCATGATGGATGAGTAATCATCGCCCGATTCCTCAAATGCTTTGGCCCGTTCCTCGGCACCAATTCCGGCGGTGACGGCAAAGCCCCCAATCCAATCCGTGACCCCTGAATCTGCCGGGGCGACAAAATCTGCCAAGCACATGTTGGCGCGTTTGACCGATTTTGACATTTGTTGGCGCAAGAAATGAAGCTCTGCCAACGGCGCATTTTTGCCATCCGTGTCATATATTTGAACATCGTCGCCGTGGCTATTTGCAGGCCAGAATCCGATGACGGCACGAGCCGTCAGCCATTTCTCGGCAATGATTTTTTCTAACATTTCATCGGCATCTGCCTTAAGGCTTCGCGCCGCTTCGCCAACGACTTCATCATCCATGATGCGCGGATAGGTCCCTGCGAGATCCCAAGTCCGAAAGAACGGCGTCCAATCGATCCGACCGACGATGTCTGCCAAATCGTATGTCTCAAACACTTTTAGGCCTGAAAAAGCAGGTTCAACCGGGGAGTAATTGGTCCAATCAATGCCGATGTTGTTTTTACGAGCGTCTTCGATTGGGATGATGTTTTTGGTGCCATCTTTGCCTGCGTGTTTGTCACGGATCGCGTCATATTCAGCAGCGATTTCTTTGACCAGATCATCACGGCGGGTGCTGCTGAGTAATTTACTGGCGACACCCACAGAACGCGATGCGTCCAAAACATGGATCACGGGATGGTCGTAGTTGGGTGCAACTTTGACGGCTGTATGGGCTTTGGAAGTGGTGGCCCCACCGATCAACAAGGGCACCTTCATTCCGGCACGTGTCATCTCACGGGCGACGGTACACATTTCTTCAAGGCTGGGCGTGATCAATCCCGAAAGACCGATGATGTTCGCTTGCTCGGCCTTGGCGGTCTCAATAATCTTCCCGTATGGCACCATGACGCCGAGATCAATGACCTTGTATCCATTACATTGCAGAACAACGCCGACGATGTTCTTGCCGATGTCATGAACGTCACCTTTTACGGTGGCCATGACGATTTTCCCTTTTTTCTCCGTCGTGGTTTTGTCGGCCTCTAAGTATGGCTGCAGATACGCGACGGCTTGTTTCATGACACGGGCAGATTTCACGACCTGGGGTAGGAACATTTTGCCAGAACCAAACAGATCACCAACGACGTTCATGCCATCCATCAATGGGCCCTCGATGACCTCCAACGGTCGGTCAAATTGCTGGCGCGCTTCTTCGGTATCATCAACAATGTAATCCGTGATGCCACGAACCAGCGCGTGTTCTAGTCGACTAGCGACTGGCTTCTCGCGCCAGGACAAATCCTCTGTTTTTGCTTTCGCGCCGGATACAGCTTGGTCGGCGACTTCGAGTAATCGCTCTGCTGCATCCTCGCGTCGGTTCAGGACGACATCTTCGACTCGCTCGCGCAGGTCTCTCGGAATATCCTCGTAGACTGCCAACTGACCGGCATTGACAATGGCCATATCCAGACCGGCCTTAATTGCGTGGTATAAGAAAACTGAATGCATGGCTTCGCGGACTGGATTGTTGCCGCGAAATGAAAAAGACATGTTGGAAAGGCCGCCAGACGTATGGGTCAGTGGCATTTCCGATTTGATGGTTTCGACGGCCGCAATGTAGTCCTTTGAAAAGTTATCATGCTCTTTGATCCCGGTGGCGATGGGAAAGATATTTGGGTCGAAGACAATATCTTCAGGTGGGAAGCCCGCTTTTTCAGTCAGGACTTTGTAAGTCCGACGACAAATGCCGACCATCCGATCATAGCTATCGGCCTGCCCATCTTCGTCAAAAGCCATCACGACGACGCCAGCCCCATGCCGCATCGCCTCGCGTGCGTGTGAGATCAACTCTTCTTCGCCTTCTTTTAAGCTGATGGAGTTGACGATGCTGCGTCCCTGTAGACATTTCAGGCCCTCGACGACGATTTCCCACTTGGAACTATCGACCATCATGGGAACCCGTGCGATATCGGGCTCAGACGAAACCAGAAACAAGAACGTTCGCATGGCTTCGACACCATCTAACATCGCGTCATCCATGTTGACGTCAACGATCTGCGCGCCATTCACGACTTGCTGGCGGGCGATCTCAACAGCCTCTGGATATGCACCTTCTCGGATCAATTTCGCGAACTTTGCCGACCCGGCAACGTTGGAACGTTCGCCGACATTGACGAAGCCGGTGACGTCATTGAACTGAAGCGGCTCCAGGCCGGACAAGGTCAGCGATGTTGATGCTTGGGGAACTTCTCGTGGCGCGTGCTCTTGGACGGCATCGCGAATGGCTTGGATGTGGTCCGGGGTGGTACCGCAACACCCGCCGACAACGTTAATCAGTCCTGATTTTGCGAAATCACCCAAGTGTGTCGCCATGTGCTCTGGCGTGTCATCGTAGCCACCGAATGCGTTGGGCAGACCCGCGTTCGGATAGACACTGATGAATGTATCCGCGATATCGCTGACAGCTTGAATATGCGGGCGCATATCTTCGACGCCGAGGGCACAGTTGAAGCCCACAGCCAGCGGCTTTACGTGGCGAATAGAATGCCAGAACGCTTCTGGTGTTTGCCCAGACAACGTTCTGCCAGATGCATCGGTGATTGTCCCCGAAATCATGACTGGCCAACGGCGGCCCACTTCATCGAAATAGCGCAAGATTGCGTAGATCGCGGCTTTGGCGTTCAGTGTGTCAAAGATGGTCTCGACCATGATCAGGTCGGCACCGCCATCAATCAGCCCGTGCAGGGCTTCGTCATAGGTTTCAACGAGTTGGTCAAACGTGACGTTGCGAAAACCCGGATCATTCACATCAGGCGAGATTGAGGCCGTCCGATTGGTGGGGCCCAATGCCCCCGCGACATATATCCGACGAGATGGGTCTTCTTCTGCAATTTGATCAGCGGCTTCGCGGACCAACTCGGCAGCACGATAGTTCAACTCGTAGGCCAATGCCTCCATCCCATAGTCGGCCTGGGAAATGCGGTTTGCATTGAAAGTGTTCGTCGAAACGATGTCGGCACCAGATCGTGCAAATGCTAAATGGATGTCCCGAATGATATCCGGACGCGTTAGGGTCAGCAGATCGTTGTTGCCTTTTAGGTCCTGGGTCCAATCCGCGAAACGGCTACCGCGAAAATCATTTTCGCTCAGATCATGTTCTTGAATCATGGTACCCATCGCACCATCCAACATGACGATCCGTTCGTTCATCAGCTTTTGAAGGTGCTCGGTCTCGTCAGATGTTGGCGACGGGGGCATGCTATCGCGCAATGCAGGGCGAGCATCCAATTTTAGTGAAGGCACAGGCCCAGAACTATCTGAATGATGGGCAGCATGAGAGCATGTCATGATAAAATCTCGTTCATATGCAAATTAAATGATCAGGCAGCAACGTCTTCGCGAACGCCCATAATGTGGCAAATCGCATAACACAGATCGGCTTTGTTCATCGTGTAGAAATGGAAGTCCTTGACGCCGTTAGCGTGCAGGACACGGCATTGTTCAGCCACAACGCTGGCAGCCACCAAACGCCGAGTATCGACATCATCATCAAGAGCACCGAACAAATCGTGCATCCATGATGGCACAGATGCACCACACATTTTGGCGAACTTTGCCGTTTGATTGAAATTTGTTACCGGCAAGATACCGGGCACAATCGGTACGGATATTCCAGCACTACGAGCGCGATCCAGGAACCGAAGAAAAACCTCGGGATCAAAAAAGAACTGAGTGATGGCGCGCGAGGCACCAGCATCTATTTTGCGTTTTAGGTTGTCTAAATCATCATCCGCGCTGATTGCTTCAGGGTGCGTTTCCGGATATGCCGCCACGGAAATTTCGAAATCGCCGATGCGCTTTAATCCGGCGACCAAGTCTGATGCATAGGCATAGCCATCTGGATGAGGTTCGTAGCGGTTCGCACCTTCTAGCGGATCTCCCCGAAGTGCAACGATGTGGCGCACGCCTTCGTCCCAGTATTCCTGAGCAATTTTATCGATCTCGTCACGTGATGCGCCGACACATGTTAAGTGCGCGGCGGGCGCCATTGATGTTTCCTGGGCGATCCGGGTCACTGTTGAAAGTGTTCGTTCACGGGTTGTGCCTCCAGCCCCATATGTCACAGACACATAAGATGGTCTCAGTGGTTCTAGTCGTTTTATGGCAGACCAGAACGTTTCGGCAGCAGCGTCGGACTTTGGTGGAAAAAACTCGAACGATACCGAGATATCTTCTGGCAGCGGGGCGGCAATCATCATCTGTGGCGATGGGGGGCGCCCGCCACGAGAGACATTCATAATAGATGGGCTTTTGGGGATGCGACGGATCATGCGACGGCCTCGCTGACGGAGATGGCATCACTCTTACGCGCATGCCAGACTGTTACGGTAAGAGGGGCTCCTTGCAAATGCTCTACGGCGAGGAGGTTTAGATTGGACGCTTTGAATGCTTCGTCGAAATCATTGTCGCCAAACCCTAAGCGTCTGTGTTGATGAGACGTCCTTAAATCTTCGATATCGTGTGGGGCGAAATCGGCGATCAACATTTGTCCGCCGTCCATCAGTACACGCGCGGCCTCATTCAATGCCCCTGCAACATCATCAACAAAGTGTAGTACCTGATGAACGATGATTGTATCGAAACTGTTGTCAGGAAAAGGAAGCGCGTACAAATCGCCTTGTCGGACACTGCAATGATCCAAATTTTCTTCTTCCAATTTGGAACGTGCAACCGCCAGCATGTCTCTGGAAAGGTCTATGCCTTCCCCCACCTGGATAAGGGGTGCGAATAAACGAATCATTTCGCCCGTTCCGGTGCCCAAATCCAACAATCGCGTTGTTTGAAAGTGTTGAGCATGTCCGACGATGGCTTGGTTTACTTTTTCTTGGTCCACATGCAGGGATCTCAAGCTATTCCAAGCTGCTGCATTCTCGCTGAAATACTTGGACGCCGCTTGATCACGGTCCCTCTTCACGCGGTCGAGACGTTCTTGATCTCGAAGCAGCGTGTTGTCGTCGGTTGGGATGTCATTCAACAATGCATCGATGACCGATGTGACGGCACCTTTTTTCCCTAATCGATAGAAAACCCAACTTCCTTCTGGAATTCGATCCAGGGCACCTGCATCGGTTAATAACTTCAAGTGTCTTGAAACACGGGGTTGGCTCTGTCCGAGAATTCGAACGATCTCGCTAACCGTCAGGTCGCCACCATGACGGCACATGGCCATGATCCTCAATCGTGTGGGATCGGACAAAGATTTTATCAATTTGATCGTTTGTTCCATGCAACCCTCAAATTCACTATTTCAATAAAGATATAAAGATATCTTTATGTCAATACTGAAATTATTGATTGGCAGTTTAATGCATCTGCATTGTTGGCAAACTTTCATTAACCAAGTTGGGATTATCGTAGAATCAGGGTGGTGGGCACAGGCATAGATTTCTGATTGTCCAACAGATTGAACGTGGAGAATCAGGTTAAGAATGAGATGCAGTTTTGCTCAAATTTTATAGCAGCCTTTGTCGTGGTATTGGTTTTGGCTGGATGCGCAACCAAGCCGCCAGCCAGTGACAAGGGAGCAACCCAAGAATATCAAGAGATCAACGATCCAATAGAACCGACGAACCGGGTTATCTTTGAATTCAATCGCGCTTTGGACGAGGTCATATTGCAGCCAGTTGCGCGCGCTTACCGCGTTGTTATTCCCTCATGGGTTCGGGCACGGATAACCTCAGCGTTGGATAATCTTCGTGCCCCTGTTGTGTTTTTTAACGAGTTGGCGCAGGGAGAGCCCAAGCGTGCAGCATCGACACTTGTCCGATTTGGCTTCAACACGACATTTGGCCTCGCGGGGCTGAACGATTTTGCGAGAGAACTTGGCTTTGAGAAAACCGATGAGGACTTTGGCCAGACGCTTGCGATCTGGGGTGTTGGTTCAGGGCCTTATTTGATGTTGCCTATTTTTGGGCCATCAAATCCGCGTGATGCGGTAGGGCGAGTGGTTGATATTGTCATAGACCCGTTCAATATGTGGACCAGAAATGTAGACCGCGAGGCGTTGACGTATGCGCGTGCTGGGACAGAAATTGTGAGTACTCGAGAACGCTTGTTAGATCTCACGGATGATCTTGAAAAGTCGTCACTTGACTTATATGCGGCGGTACGTAGCCTCTACCGTCAACGTCGCGTGAACGAGATTCATAACGGTCATGTCGATGATTTATCGACAATTCCGGGTGTGACAAACTATCCTAGCTGGGACAACAGTATTCCAAACGAAGAGATTTCGACGAAACCATGAAACGAATCAGATTTAGTTTTTGTGCCTTGCTCGCCGTTTTGTTTTTCTCTATGCCACTCGACGCGCACGCGGGTGAAATGGATGATAAGGCGACAACATTCGTCCAGGATCTTGAGAAAGAAGCTGTTTCGTCTCTGACTGATACCAGCAAACCCCGGCAAGAGCGCGTTGACTCATTTCGCACGTTGTTTCGCGATAAATTCGCGGTGGACGTGATTGGCCGATGGACCCTGGGGCGGAGTTGGCGCAAGTCCAGCAAAGAGGAGCAAACAGAATTCCTTGAGCTTTTTGAAGATCTGATGGTTGCCACGTATGTTGATCGTTTTGCTAACTATGCCGGTGAAGGCCTCAAGTATACGAAAACGGTTCCCGTCGATGAAAATATGTCGACTGTGCACACCGAAATTGTTCGCCCCGATCAAGCCGATGCGAGACCCATCAGCGTATTATGGCGCGTTGGTCGGCAGGGTGAATTATACAAGGTCTTAGACGTCGTTGTTCAAGGCGCATCAATGAGCCTGACGCTGCAAAAAGAATTCACTGCCATTGTCCGCAATAAGGGCAGTGTGGCTGGATTGCTTGAAGAATTGCGCAAGAAAACAGCCGAACTCAATCAAACCTAGACAAGTTGGCTGTTCTTTGGAATTGGCTCACTGGCCTAACTCGTTAATTTTATCAATTCCATTGGTCATATGACCTCGTGAATTATGACGAATACAATTCATACTGCGGTGCCTTACCGGCGACGACTTATGTTGTGCAGTGGGGTGGGGCGCATGTTTGGAAAGTCGGCGGCAAAGTTTTTGCTATTGCCGGTTGGAGTGAAAGCGAGATGGTCGCGATCACATTTAAAACCTCGGATATTGCATTCGAAATTTTAAAAGATATGCCAGGATTGCGGCCGGCGCCTTATCTTGCATCCCGTGGATTCAAATGGATTCAACATTACGACGCGCCTGGACTTTCTGATAGTGATTTGAAGGATTACATTTTGCAGTCCCATGAAGTGGTTGCGTCAGGATTGTCGAAAAAGCGGCAGCGCGCACTTGGCCTGCTGGCGGAGAATTAGACAAAAAAAGGGGCAGTCAAAGACTGCCCCGATCAAGATCATTGAATAAGAAAATTAATCTTCGGTTGTCAGATTTTCTGCAGCCATTTTACCGTCGCGACCGGAAACCAGTTCGTAGCTGACTTTTTGGCCTTCGTTCAGTCCAGACAAACCTGCACGCTCTACAGCGCTGATATGAACAAATGCGTCTTTGCTGCCATCTTCTGGCTCAATAAAACCGTACCCTTTGGTGTGGTTGAACCACTTAACTGTACCCTTTGCCATGATCAATCCTTTCTGTCATCTCGGCCTTGCGGGCTGCGCCCCGCGGCCCGTGTAACGTTCACAGTGTCGAGGACGTACTCTGGCTAGCCGAATTCACGGTTAATCATGATAGCAACGACGACTCGTAACGCGACCCTTACCTTAACCTGACAATTATCGAACACAAGTTAATATTGGATGATGAGGGCCTTTGGTGCTTGACATTAGATGGTACAGCGCGCCGTAATCACAGCGTTGTCTCGCGAGGGCGCGAAGCTCTGCCAAATGGTGGTTTTTTTCCGAGACCAATAATAATAATCAGTTCTGCTCCGGCCGCGCCCGGGAAAGAGCAAACCACGAGACCAAGGGACACACAGGTGTTCGCAGTGGCCAGTGGCAAAAGGTAATACATGTCTAATACTAAGTTTTCCGAGATCGGCTTGGCCGATCCAATCCTACGTGCGCTAACAGATCGAAAGCACGTTGAACCCACTCCTATTCAATCCAAGGCTATTCCGCAGCTAATTGCAGGTCGCGATGTCTTGGGTATTGCGCAAACAGGTACCGGCAAGACCGGTGCATTTGCGTTGCCATTGTTGCACCATATTGAGCAGCAAAAATATCCCCGTTCCCGGCACCCAAAAGCGTTAATTTTGGCGCCCACACGCGAACTTGCCATTCAGATTGGCGATGAAATCCGCGAGTACGGCAAACACACGAAAGCTCGTCACACGGTCATTTTTGGTGGTGTAAAGCAGGGGAGCCAAGTCGCAGCACTTGAGCGCGGCGTCGATATCCTTGTCGCAACCCCTGGCCGTTTGATGGATTTGCTCAATCAACGCAAAGTGTCATTCGAAGATGTGAAGTATCTTGTTCTCGACGAAGCGGACCGGATGCTTGATATGGGTTTCATCCATGAGATGCGCAAAATCGTCAAAGCATTGCCTGCCGATCGCCAGTCATTACTGTTTTCCGCGACCATGCCAAAAACAATTGCACGATTGTCGGGTGAGTTTTTAAATGATCCGATAGAGGTTTCAGTTGCACCGCAAGCGACCCCGATCAGCCGAATCGAGCAAGAAGTTTACCACGTGAGTGCCAATGAAAAACGAGACCTTTTGGCGCGCGTGCTTGATGATCCTGATATGAAACGAGTCATTGTTTTCGTGCGTATGAAGCACCGGGCAAACCGCGTGGTTGAGAACCTAGGCAAGGTTGGTATCCGCGCCGAGGCCATTCACGGAAATAAATCACAGAACGCGCGTCAGGCCGCATTGAAGCAATTCAAGAATGGCCAAGTTCGTGTTTTGGTGGCGACAGACATTGCGGCGCGCGGGATTGATATCGACAACGTGACGCACGTAATCAATTTTGAACTCCCTAACGAGCCGGAAAGCTATGTGCACCGGATTGGGCGGACGGCACGCGCGGGTACCACCGGTAAAGCCATTGCATTTTGCGATTCCTCGGAAGTCCAATTTCTGCGTGATATCGAAAAACTGATTGGCACTCATATCAAGGTTGCAGGTGGTTCAGTACATGCGCAGCCGCTAATTGCGCCGGTATCTGATAAGCATAACTCGAATAAACAGCCCTTTAAGAAGAAACCGCATCGCGGACGGGGCAAGACGCCATCTGGTTCTGGAAAGCCACAGCACAACGGTGGCAAGCCGGGTCAGTCACGTGATCGATCCAAGTCACGCAAGCGTCGCGCAGCTTAGTCATTGTCTCCGCTTTTATATTGAACGCATCGCTGTTGCGTCGATTTGGCCAGCGTGCCAAAAATTGCTGCACGCTGGCTTATTCGATGGGGAGAGTGCGGCCATGAACCGCGCGGAGAAACGAAGACTTCAAAAAAAAGCTGCGAAGACCGCGAATAAGGGAAATATCCCTCAGATATTTGGTGAAGCGGTTAAGTTGCATCAGGCGGGCGACATCAATGGTGCAGCCCGTCTCTATGATCGTGTGCTGGAACTTGATCCGCTTCATGTGGATGCGCTTTCCAATCGTGGTTTGGCCCTTTTGAGTCTTGGCCGTTTTGAAGATGCGGTGCCTGCCATCGAAACCGCGATATCTATTACCCCGAATGCTGCTGACCTACATTTTAATTTGGGAACGGCGTTGGACGAGTTGTGGCGTTACGAAGATGCCGCAGCAGCCTATGAAGACTGCATTCGATTAGAGCCAGCTTATGCGCCTGCACATTTTAATCTGGGTGGATTAATGATGTCTGCATCGCGACCTTTGGATGCGATCACACATTACCAAGATGCGATCACGCATGACCCCGGCTACGTCGAGGCGCACTTTGGTTTGGGTGTCGCGAAACAAGATGCAGATTTGTTCGAGGATGCTATCCACAGTTATCGCCAAACCATTATGCACCGGCCCAATCATGCAGGCGCACATGCCAATCTGGGGTTTTGCCTGAAAGAATTAAAGCGATTTGAAGAAGCTCATGACGCTTATCGCAAAGCCATGGCATTGGATCCGCACAATAGCAAAATACTCTCGACCATGTGTGATGTGTATCTGGCGGCGGGTGAGCCAGCTGCCGGATTGGAAATTTGCGATGCTTTTTTAGAAGATCATCCCGGCGACGTTTCTGCGATGGCATTCAAGGCGGCAGCGCACAATGAACTGAATGATCACGAAGGTCTGAGGAAGGTTCACAATTTCGATTTGTTGGTCAGACCTAAAATCATAGATGTGCCAGATGAATTTGATGATTTGACTGCATTCAATGCGGCATTGGTTGATCATGTTTTGAACCATCCGACCCTTGTAGAAGCCCCGGCATCTTATTCGACAATGAATGGTCGCCATACATCGGAGCTTTTTGCAGGTGAACTCGGGCCGATGGCCGCGTTCGAAAAAGTCATTCGTGCGGCTGAAGCGGCTTACCGGGAGGATGTCCCAATTGACCCGTCACAATCTTGGTGCGCGCAGCGTCCCAAAAGGACCAAGTTAAATTGCTGGTCCGTAATAATGAATAGCCAAGGGCACCAGCTCAGTCATATTCATCCGTCAGGATGGTTGAGCGGCGTGTATTATCCTCGTCTTCCAGATGTGATTGAAGATGATGATCCCGAACACGAAGGTTGGATTGAATTTGGGCGCACGACGGATAACTATTCGGGTAAGAAAGAGCCCGATGTTCGGATGTATAAACCGCGCGAAGGTTTGATGGTTCTCTTTCCGTCGTATTTTTATCACCGCACGATCCCGTTTCACTCGGATCAATTGCGCTTCTCGATCGCCTTTGATATTTGCCCCGCGGACTGAATTTTAAGCGTAGCTGCCTGCGACAAAGCCGCTCGACCAGGCCCATTGGAAATTGTATCCACCAAGCCATCCTGTGACATCGACGGCCTCTCCGATTGCGTATAATCCTGGGATATTGTTGGCTTCCATGGTTTGCGACGATAAGCATGCCGTGTCGACGCCTCCTAATGTGACCTCTGCTTTAGCGTATCCTTCTGTGCCCGCAGGCGTGATCTGCCAACGGTTTAATGTGTCGCCAAATTGCCCAAGTGATTTGTCTGCAATGTCTGCAATGCGTCCCGATAATTCAAAAATATCGCATAAGCCTGAGGCCAGGCGATTGGGCAGGACTTTTGACAACACCGTTTGGATTTCTTGCTTTGGGTGCGTGCGTTTTTGATCGAATAAGAAAGATCGCAGATTCGTATCCGGCGCAATATTCATCGTGATCTGTTCGCCCTGTTGCCAATATGATGAAATCTGCAGAATGGCCGGCCCCGATAATCCTCGATGCGTAAAAAGCGCGGCTTCCTGAAATGCTGCTTTTTTATATCTCGCGATGCATGGCATAGCGATACCACTCAGCGGTGTTGCTAACTTCTTGTCTTCTCCGGAAAGGGTAAGTGGCACAAGTGCGGGACGAATGTTGATCAGCTTCAGCCCAAATTGTTTGGCCACGTCATGGGCAAAACTTGTGGCACCCATTTTCGGAATGGATAGGCCGCCTGTAGCCAGCACCAATGAGTCACAGGTAAACTCGCTGTTATTCGTTTTGATGCGAAAGTGCCCATCTTGTGTGATGTTATGAACGGTATGTGACAATCGTAAGTCAACGCCTACGTCACGGCATTCCTGAAGCAACATGCCGACGATGTCTTTTGCGCTGTGATCACAAAATAATTGCCCAAGTGTTTTCTCATGCCAGGCAATACCGTGCTTATTGACCAACGCGATAAAGTCTTCCTGCGTGTACTGCGCGAGTGCTGACTTGCAAAAGTGCGGGTTGTTGGAAATGAAATTCTCGGGCCGACAATGCAGATTTGTGAAGTTGCACCGCCCCCCGCCTGAGATCAGGATTTTCTTACCAGGCGCATCAACATGATCCAATAACAAAACCGAACGTTGCCGCGCACCTGCCGTCATCGCACACATCATGCCAGCCGCACCTGCGCCGACAATAATGATATCAAAATGCGTTGAGGGGGCTCGGGCCATGCGTACTCTCGCTTCTGTACTCTGGACGCTTAAGAGCACAAAAATAGAAACGAGTCACTTTTGAATTCTAGGACGGCGCTCCAATGGCGAGATGGGGCGAGCACTGGCTCGCCCCTGATACCTTAGACGAGCACGCCCGTTTTACCTTCGAAATCACTCGCATCATGGCGTTCTGGAACTTGCTCTCCCGGTTCGCCTTGGGTGCGATTGACCATGCGTCCACGAAAAACGGCGTCGCGTCCAAGGATCTTATGGGTCCACCGTTGGACATTGTTATAAGATTGAACATCGAGGAATTCCCCCGCGTTGTATTGTTTGCCGAGGCATAGGACACCGTACCAAGGCCAAATTGCGATATCCGCGATCGTATATTGGTCGCCCACCATGTACTGATTTTTAGCGAGGTGTTGATCAAGCACATCTAGCTGGCGCTTAGTCTCCATGGCAAATCTGTTGATAGGATATTCAAATTTTTCGGGGGCATAGGCATAAAAATGACCAAAGCCGCCGCCCAAATAAGGAGCGCTACCCATCTGCCAAAATAGCCATGAAAGACATTCGGAACGGGCTGGCAACTCCGAAGGCAATAATTCGCCAAATTTTTCTGCCAAGTACATCAAAATGGCACCTGACTCGAAAACTCGTGTCGGCGTCGGCGTGCTGTGATCCATCAAGGCTGGAATCTTAGAGTTAGGATTGATTTCGACGAAGCCGCTTCCAAATTGGTCGCCATCTCCAATCTCGATTAAGTGTGCATCGTATTCTGCACCGGTATGCCCAAGCGCCAAGAGCTCTTCCAGCATGATCGTGACTTTGACACCGTTTGGTGTCCCCTTGGAGTAGAGTTGCAAAGGGTGCTTCCCAATTGGCAACACTTTTTCATGAGTGGCACCTGCTGTCGGTCTGTTGGTGCTAGCAAACTTGCCGCCATTTTCTTTATCCCAGGTCCAGACTTTGGGCGGTGTGTAGGTCGTTGAATCGGACATTATGATCTTTCCTAACTTCAAAAATATTCGAATAGAACTCTTTTCTGATTGATAGATGGGGAGTGCCGAGTGCTTTTTCTACCCGGGCCCCCGATCACTTCCAAACACTGTGATAAGCGAATGAATAGTCAAATAATCTTGACGCTCATCAACGGTTAGGAGCAATAGAGCTAGTTCAGTAGCCGAATAAGCAGCGGTTTGTAGTTGCCGCCAAATCGCGTATATTCCGCGATAATAACGATAAGATATTGAGGGATCGGCAGGGGGGTAAATGGACGCAATTGACGTTCCGTTGAAGTCTAAAATCGCGATTTTAGAACATATCGTTCGAGGCAACGAGATCAAAGAAACGTTGGATCTTATTTGTCGCGAAACGGAAACCATTGATCCACTGGCTCGGTGTTGTGTGATGACGTTGGACTGATCCTCCCCCACTGAATTGGTCCACCGGCTATGATAGGAAACGGAGGATCAAAGATGGCAACGAAACGACACAAACCGGAAGAGATTGTCTCGAAGCTGCGCCAGGTCGATGTGCTGGTTGGA
>Ga0255771_1000069_pt1 | contig 93434 bp, 40 predicted proteins | sample 011ome_19_FD_179969 | JGI IMG/M metagenome (GOLD analysis project Ga0255771, IMG submission 179969) | Coastal salt marsh microbial communities from the Groves Creek Marsh, Skidaway Island, Georgia - 011510BT metaG (version 2) | ecosystem: Environmental > Aquatic > Marine > Intertidal zone > Salt...
TCTCTGCGCGGTGTTGTGTGCACACGCAACGAGAAGCGCTTTGCGAAGTGAAGAGAAAACTTTGAGTTTGTTAGAAAAAGAAAAGGAAGACTTTGTCTCGATATCACACTTTGTCTCGTTAAAAAATAGAGGAAAGCACGAAAAAAGGACATGAAAAAAGGCAAGAGAGAAAAAAGTCTTCTTTTTTGGTCGTTTTTTTTGCTCTCTTTTCCTCTCTCTCGAAATCTGTCTCTTTTTGCTCCCAAAACGACCTCCTCGTTGTAAAAAGTAATAATTAATTTATGAAAAACGGCTCTCTTTCTTTTCTTCTCTAAAATACTTTTTGTAAGAGAGAGGAGAACCACCGGTATACAACATAAAAGAGAATCAGTATGGGCGCGTGCGCGTCGGCACCGAGACTGATTTCCTTCTCGGCGCCTTCGAGTTCGTCGTCGACGCCGGTCGTCGTTTCTTCGAGCAGCGGCGGCGATGTGTGTGCGACTTTGTCTTCTTCTTCTTCTTCGAGACGAAGAAGTTTTTTTTCGAGATCACGAGGTTCTTCCTCGAGAAGACGGGGAAGCTCTCAAACGCGAAGGGCACCCAAAACGAGGTCGTACGTGAAAGCGCTCGAGTCGAATCCAAAATCGAGAGTTCTGTACGACGGAGTGTGTTCTATTCCGGGAGGATCCAAATACGAGTCGTTTCGAGGGTACGAAGGCGTCGATCTTTCGCATAAATCGAAAGACTTTCAAACGTGGATGAAGGACGTCAAGTTTCACGATCCCAAGGAATTCGATAACTGGGAATCGGAGACGATGGATTTGTTGGACGAGATGATTGAAGTGGCCACGAGACGGTGCGAAGAGAGCGTGAAGACGTTACCGGAGGATGATCCCGAGGTGATTTATAGGACGTTGAAAGCGTTCAAGAGCGGCGTCCCGGAGAAAAGCGAAGAAGAAGAAGAGTTGGAAGAAGAAGAGATGGTGGAAGAAGAGGTGGAGGAAGAAGTCACGGTAACAAACGAAGATGGCACGACAACAACGACCACGCAAACCGTGAAACGACTCAAAAAGAAAAAGAAAAGGAAATACGCAAAGCGTCCGCAACCGCCGAAAATTCCGCAAATTATGCACGAAGCCGTGCGCAAAGCGCTCGAAGATCCCGACGTTGAAAGTTGGACGTCCACTTCTCCGGAAATCGAGAAAGCGTTCGATGAAAACTTTGAGTATTTCACCATCGATGGTGCAACTATCCGCGGACGCGTATTTGCGTTCAGTCGCATGGACAAAGCCATCGTCGATTTACGAAACCGGATGATGGGGAGCACGCGGTCGAAGCGGCAAATCAAGTCCAACGCCATGAATGTGGAAGGACCGACGTACGTCGGAAGAGGCGACGAGAAACACATCACGAAGTGGGAGGTATTGTACAAGTTTGACATGTTGCTGATGAAGGTCAAAATTTGCGAGATTTTCGAAGTGAACGAAGAAACTGGTTTGGTCGTCAAGTTATCGCGATTTCGAATATAATACTAATAGAGCAGCACTTTTGTCGCTTAAAAACTTTTTCCTTATTTTACAACATGATAAAAACAACATTCATCTAGTATGAATAATGCCTTTATTACGACGACGCGGCGGTCATTTTCTCTCCTTCGCGTTTCCTCAACTCGTTCCTCAAGAAAAACTCGCCGGCTCTGTACGAACTTCTTACCATCGGTCCGCTCGCGACGTATAAAAAGCCCAAATCTTCCGCCATCTTCCCGTACATATCAAACGCTTTCGGAGTGACGTACTCCTCGACTTTCAAATGTCTCTTTGTCGGTCGCATGTATTGCCCAAACGTGACCACGTCCACGCCAGCTTCTCTCAACAACTTCAACGCTTCGTACACTTGCGTTCTCGTTTCGCCCAGACCGAGCATTATGCTCGTCTTGGTGATCAAATCCACGCCTCCGACATCTTTCGCGGTCTTTTTCGCTCTTTTCAACACGTGGATACTCTGGTCCCAATTCGCTCTCGGATCTCTCGCGTGCGTTTGTAACTCTGGCACGGTTTCCACGTTGTGGGCGAACACATCTAGCCCACTCAACGCGACCGTATCGATTAATCTATCCTCGCCTCGAAAATCCGGCGTCAACGCCTCGACTAAAATCCTCTTATCTTTATCCTGGTTACTCACAAACCCGCCTTCGCCGCCTCCTTTCACTTTCTCCTTCAAATTCTTAATCGTTTTCGCGAAATGCCCGGCACCTTGGTCCTCTAAATCGTCTCTATCAACGCTCGTCAACACGATATAATCCAACCCCCACTCGCTAATCGCCTTCGCCACGTTTTCCGGTTCGTCTTTATCCAACGGCGGAGGCGCTTTCGACGTTTTCACCGCGCAAAACTTACACCCTCTCGTGCACGTGTCCCCCATGATCATAATCGTCGCCGTCGCCGTGTGCCCGTCCCCGCCGCCCCAACACTCGCCTAAATTCGGGCACTTCGCCTCTTCGCACACCGTGCTCAACTTTAGCTCTTTCAGTCTCGATTTTATCTTTGAATACTTCGAATCCTCCGTCCCGCCCGGGAGCGTTCGTTTCAGCCACTCGGGTTTCCTCACCGTCTTGTCTCTCATGTTCTTCGGCGCAGGCGAGGAATACTCGTTTTCGCCGGATAAGGACGTTCCGAGAACAAAGTCCGAAACCGTGGCGTCTTCTTTCGCTAACGTCTCTCGCAATGCCGCTAAACGCTGGTGCCCACCGTTGGATTGGTCTCGTCTTTGATTGTGCACGTGAAAACGGGTGGTCGTGGTGGCACAACGAGTTCTTAAAGCATTCGTCGTATCAGTCGCAAAGCCGCTCCTCCTTAAACTCTCGAAAAAAACAGTATTCGAAACGTAAGAGGAGGAAACGAAAGAGTGGTCGTCGTGACTGACAGGAGAGCGAGAAGTGCGCGCAGTCGTTCGTCGGGTGAGCAGAAGCGCGCGACGCATCTTGAATGGATAATTTGGAGGATAATCAATGTGGAAAAACAAACGAGAGAAAAGTCCACGTGGGTCAAAAGTCTTTGCACCAAACACACTAAATACTCGACGAAAGCGAATAGTAGTACGCGAGAGAGACTATATATTACCAATGAATGACTTGGTGAGCGATGACACCTTTCCTTCCTCTCGGTGTGAAACTGACGCATTTTTGCATGTGGGTAAAACCGTCGCAACTCGTCGTTAAACGGCGGTCGTGGAACAAGCGCAAGAGCAAGGATTCGTACGTTTTGGACGCCGGGGAGACGCCGGGGCCGGAACCGCCGGAGAGTGTGTCGAAGTACGAGTCGGTTTCGTCGTGGTCGTCGTCGTGGAGGAATTCGTGCGGTGGGTCGATGCCGTACACGTTGACGTTGACGCACATTTGTAAGGAGAGGAAGACGGCGAAGAAGGCGTTGGAGAGAGTCGGTTTCAACTCCGATTTGTTAGTCGCCGCCGGAGAAGACTTCGAGGAAGAAAAGAAAGAGTATCCCACTCCTCCTCCTCCTCCTCCTCCTCCTCTACCTCCTCCGTTGCTCTCGTCTTCACCTTTATTACCGCCACTACCGAACAAATCTTTCTCGATGTGCTCTTTCGTCTCCGCGTTTAATCGATCGTACACTTCGTTAAAAATTGTCTTGGCCGGATACAAAATCTCCGGCGACGCGAATTGGACGTCCAACTCGGGAAACGCCCTTCGCGCTTGCCTCAACTTACTCACTGAGTTTGGTTCCCACAAAAGGCCTTTCGTCTCCCAGCTGCCGCTGTTTGAAGCCCCGTTCGCGCTCGTGAACAGTTTCGCGTACTTGGACGGGTTTTTCAGCGCCTCTTCCAAAAACGCATCCGACAAGACGCGCACGGTGGTTTTCGTGCCCACCATGCTCGCAAACCTTCCCGTCGTCGGCGCAGCATCCAGTCGAATAACCGCCTCGTGTTCGTCCACAACTTCCGCTAACCCGTCTACTTTTTCTAAATGAAAGCTATTCCCAACCACGGCGCAACTGAGAAATAGCTTGTTGTGCGGATTTTGGTCCGTTTTCAAAACTCGATTGCCGAGCGCGTCTTCTCTCGCCAACCAAGGACCGTCCACCTCGTTTTCGCTTTTACTACGGCTACTACTACTACTACTACTACCACTACCACTGCTCCCCCACCTTTGAACTAACTCGATGGCCTCTGCCGGATCTTTCTTGGACAGACCAATTGACGTCGTGTGCAACCGCACTTGCAAATGGTCCAACAACATCCCGCTCTCGTCTCGAATGAAATCTTTCGAGCAATCAAACGTGCTAAATCCCGGGAAGCACTCGCACACGTCCGGTTTCACGCACCTCCCGTGCACGCAATTCACCTGCTCGCATATCGCCCGATCGCAATTCTCCCCTTTCCACCCTCCGTGACAGACGCACTCGTCCGTTTCCACTTTATACACGCCGTTGTTCAAACACGGATGTCGATTTTGCGCGCTCGTCGCTTCTTCTCGCTCTCGCTCTGCTCGCATCTTCTCGTCCGATTCGAACGTTAGTATCGGTATCGGTGCTTTCTCGTGTGCAAAGCTGCTCTTTACTACCCTCCCATCGTCTTCCTTCGAACGCATTTTATGAGGATTGTGATTTTGTGGTCGATATCGATGACTTTCTCCTCTTTCGCTCGCTCCTCCTGTTGTGAACGACGTCTTCGCCACCCCATCGCTCCTTTCTCCCTCGCTGCTTGTTTTAAACCTCGCCAGCGAGAGCACACTCACCGCGAACCACACCATCGGCGCGAACAGGAGCACTTTCTGCGTCGTCGTCGTCCTCGTTCCTAACAGGCGTTTCAAACACCACCACCACCCGCGTACGCAGCAAAAGAAGCTTTTTTTCTTCTTCTTCCCTCGTCTCGTCGTCCCCGCTCGAGACGGCTGATGATTAAGCTGATGATGACGACGACGATATTGTCCTCCTCCTCCTCCTCCGACTTGTAAAAAATGCAACAGTTTCTCCCTGTCCGGGTCAAAGTCCGTCGTCATCGCGTCGTACACGTTGCAAAAGCCATCGTCAAAAGCGTACCATCGCTGTGAAAAACCAATATACTCTAGCGAGTGTTTTTATGACGGAAAGAAGAGAGCAACTCGCTACAGTTTTTTACTCCGATTCTCTCTTTACGTTTTCTCTCATCTCTTTCTTCTAAACACCATGGGCGGGGGCAACGGCCAAAAATCAGCCAAAGCGAGGGAGAAAGCGCAGGCGAAAGCGGCGAAAGGCGGCGCTGGGAGCATGCTGAGTGCGTTTTTTTTCTTTTGTCTTCTCTCTCTCTCTCTCTCTTTGTTCTTGAGAGATATCCATTAAACTACGTTCCCCGAATTGGAAACGAAACACCTCTGGGGCTCACTCTTCATTCTCTCTCTTCTTTCTCTAATATTATCGCAACAGAGGCAAACGAAGCGGCGAAATCGATCCAGTGCAAAGTGTGCATGCAAGCGTTCGTGTCGACGCTGAGTCATTCGGAGTTGAAAAAACACGCGGAGAATAAACACCCGAAGTTGGACGCGAAACAGTGCTTTCCGTTCTTAGAGTAAAAAGTAGTAACGTTCGTCTTTTTTAATAATGGAATAAACTACTATTATATTAATAATACATGAATGAATATATATCTGCTACTACTGTTTGTTCGCGTTGTTGTTGGTATTTTGAGCGGCGTCTTCGGGCAAATCTTCGTACCGGCCGTTCCTGACGTTGTACTCGAGTTTCGGGTCGCCGATGGAACCGGCGACTTTGTTTCTGACTTTCGCCAAGTTCACGGTGACTTCTCGTAAGCTGCCCATTTTCTCGTCCCGGTTTCTGTGAATGACGATGCCGTTGTCGCATTTGTTGATGAAGTGCGCGGAGCCGGAGATGTCGTATAACCCGGGCATTTCGCCTTTCCAGTTGTGGAGTTGTCTCGGGTGCGCGACGAACCAGACGTGCACGTCGTAATGCTGCGCGAAACGTTTAATTCGAGTGAGCATTTGGCTCACGTATTCGGTTTCCGTTTGTCCAGTTGGTCGTTTGTGGTCGAGTTCGTTGTACGGATCGATGAGTAAACCTCGGATGCCGTGCCGTAAGACGGCGGCTCTGGCGAGGCCTAGGATCCAATCGACCGACGGTAACTCGTCATCTTCGTGTCGGATTAAAACAAAGTGGTCGTTGAGCCAACGCATACCACGCTTCATGGTTTGTGGGTTCATTCTTTGCGCGCCTTTGGCGTAGGTAGTGGTGTCGAACCACGGTTCGCCGACGTATTTTTCAACCAATTTTCGCGCGTGTTCGTGAACTTTGTTTTCGAGAGAACAGAGCGCGAAAGTCCAGCCGTGTTGGACGGCTAAGTTGGACATTAACGCGTCCACCCACTCGGATTTACCAGAGTTTGGAACGCCGGTGACTACGGTGAGTTCACCAGGGACGACGCGGTAGTGCTTATCAACCGAACGCCATCCGGTGGAAACGCCCCGCAATTCGGAACCGGCGTCCATGTTAAAGTATTGCTCGATGTCTCCGGAGAAATCAGCGAATTTGAACAAACCACGCAGCGGGAAGCCCTCGGCGGAGCTGATTGAGTCACGAATGAGTTCGACGCCACCCGATTGCAAAGTCTCGTTCGCGTCTTTACACCCTTCCGGCCAGTTCACGGTAAAACAGCGTTCTTTACCGAGTCGTCTTGCGAGTTCTTCCGCCAAGGCTTTGCCCGGCCCGTCGCTATCGGTGGCAATGACGAACCGTTTTACCGTATCTAATTGTGCTCGACAATTCCACAAGTACTCGTATTTCTTATCGTCTTCTGGGTTTGGCACGTCGCCTTCTTTCACTTTCCCCGGCGCGCCGTCTGGAACGGAAACGACATTCGTATACCCGGCTTCCTCGAAAGCTAATTTATCAAACTCGCCTTCGACGATGATAATCTCTTCGCAATCTACGCAATCGTCCAAACCGTACAAGACTTTCTCCGCACCTTTGACTTGCCAAAACGATTTGTTTGGCCCGCGGTACTTGGCGTTGACGATTTGTCCGTCGCGAACGTACGGGAACACGAGCGCGTCGACGTGTTTGCCTTCAATCGGCGAAAAGACGCTTTGAACGGCGACGCCGTTTCGTTCGGCAACTTCGAGAGAGATGCCTCTTTCTTCGATCATTTCCGCCCAAGGCTTGGCGGATTCGTCGAGCGCACCTGGACCGACGCGTTTCAAATCTTCCGGTTTAGGCAGGTTTGGTTTCTTTAGAATCGTTCTTTGGTTGTTGGTGTTGGTATTCGTGGCGGTATTGCTCGACGATGATTTGCCTCCTTGAGCCGAGGAAGATCCTTTCGCTTTCCCGGGCACAAAATCCAAATCTGCCGCACCAGACCACTCGCACGTCGCTCTGTGGCACACGTACACGGCTTGGCGTCCACCCGGCTCGATTCTTACCGCTAGCGACCGCTCGCCGCCGGAGCCTCCGTTGCACTGCGGACACATCTCTCTGTGTTGCCCGGGCGTGTACGATTGCATGACGATTCGTTTCTCGAGCAAAATGTCGCGCAGCGCGGTCGGTCCGGTATTTTGTGGAGCGCTGTAATCTTCCTCGTCTTCGTTGTATGACGACGACGAGGAGGAGGAGGGAGCTACAGATTGCGTCGGCGGTGGTGGCATCGGAGGTCTACTACTCGCGCCTCCGTTCACGATAGTCTGCCCTTGCTGCCTATAAATTCTATTCTCGGCTCTTTGATTGTTGTTGTTGTTAATACCAGAGTATTGTTGCTGCTGATTTGGCACCGGTGGTCTCGGTGGCACGTTGTTGTTACCGTTCACGTTGCGTTGCTGAAACTGTTGTTGTTGTTGTTGTTGTTGATTCGGCGAAGGAGGAGGACCGGGCGGCGGTCTCGACATCGGCGGCGTTCGAGACCCACCATTCGCGTTGGTATTGTTACTATTACTATTGTTGTTCCCATAATACTGCACGTTTGGCGGCTGGCGCGTAGCTCCGTTGTTGCTATTCCTCGAAAACTGTTGTTGTTGTCCCGAAGGAGTTGTTGAATCGGCCGAATTGTCCTTCGCCGCCGCATCCGCCGCCGAGTAATTGTTGTTGTTGTACCCATTACCACTATTATTCAAAGCGTTCGTCACGACTTTCGAAACGCTGTTAGAGTTGATCTTCTTCTCGTCCCACCCTCCAAAAGCAGCGCGTAAAGGGGTGTGCCAAGTGGTTGAAAACACCCTCCCTCTCCGCCCAGCAACACCAACAACACCATCAACAACAGGACAAATGCACCGTCGCATGACGACGAAACGAGGAGAATTGTCCTTCTTCAATTTCCGCGATTTTGAGAGAAAAATCGATCGAGAATGCGAAGAAGACGCGAGGTTTCGATGACTCGTTCGACGAGAGGTGAAGAATTGTTGTTGCTGCTGCTGATGTTGTTGTATTTGTTGTTGCGTTCCGATTCTCGACATGCAAAACGAGCGGAAAACGTGAATGCGATCGATAGAAAATCGTCAGAATTTGTGGCGGGAAAACTTGGGAAAAAAGACATGATATCTGCGTTTCAGAGAACAACTCTGTCGTTGCGCGCGAGAAAATGGACGAGGACGTCATCGAAATCATCGAAAAGGAAAAGTCATAAAAGAGACGACGTTATTGCGTCGTTCGCGAAAAGGATGAGGAGTTTTGGGGAGAGAAACGAGGACGCAAACGACATCAAAGAAGAAGAAGAAGAGTTCGCCGGGGAAAGAACAACAACAACGGTTTCAACTCTGCGTCACGCTCTGATGACGACGCTCGCGATACTCGCACTTTCTGATACTTTGGACGCGAATGCGGCGCAAGTGGTCGATTGGCTCACCTCTGGCGCGGAAGCGTCGCCGGAGGAACTGATGCGCATCATGAGGGAAAGTTCAAAACAAGATTGGGATCCGACAGAAGTCGCCCCGAGAGTGAAAGTGGACGAAGGAGATGAAGTTTGGGAGAAAAATGTCAACGCGAACATGTTAGGGGAATCCATACGAAAAGAAGATTTAAGCTCGGACGGGTACGACATCGACGCACCGATTATGAGTTCGGACACGTTCGGGAGATTGGGGAAGTTTGGGGTGATTTTAGTCGGCGCGGATTTCGTGACGGCGTTCGTGATGGGAAAATCCGTCCTGGGCGTGGCGAAAGGCTTGGAGAAAGGCGAAGGTGATGAGAAGAAGGATTGGAAGGAAAACGCGGCGGAAATGGTGATGGATAAGTTGAAAGCGAAAGCGGAGGTGTTGAAGGAGGAAGAGGGAAGAGGAGAAGGCGAAGGTGATGAGGAAGAGTCGTGATATGAATGAGAGTAACTCCTAATATAATAAGGGATTCTATGTATTCTTTAATATTAAATGTCGCCTGCGAAATTATTAAGTCCATCTATTGCCGCCCCCGCCGCTTCTCTTACCGCCACTACCTCGTCCCCCTCTTCCTCCTCCTCCTCCTCCTCTGCCGCCGCTACTACCACCACCACCACCGCTACCTCCTCTCTCTCTCCCCGCTCTTTTGTCTGGTCTTCGATTACTACTCGTCCCGCCCACGTTCTCGAAACTAAATCCCGGCTTCATCATCGATTTTGAAATGTCCGGCACGAGCGCCTCTCGCGTTTCTAATTGCACGCCTTCGTGCGTCCACACTTTGAAATCGGCGTTTCCGACGCACGCGATGGCTACCCATCCAACGCCAGCGATGGAAATGTCCCGCGTAGATTCTGACCACGAATCGCCGTAGACGGAAACTTTTCTGCTTCCCCACCGACCGAGGCGTAAAGCGCCTTCCTCGCCACCCAACGGAGGGGTCAGTTTCGTCCCGGCGTGTTTCGCGTAAATCTCGTCTCCGTTTTTCGCGCCGTTCGTGGTGTAATGCAAAGGCACGTCGTTGGAACACCAGACGGTTACATAAATAGTTCTTTGTGGCGCGTCGAGTAAATCGATTCTGGAGACGCCGCCGATGTGAATGGTACCTCCGATCTGAATTCTATACGTTCTCGGAATCATGCGTTTTTTGGGTAAGATTATTTTCGCTTCGTCCGCGGTCATTCGCGCGGAGAGTTGGTGCGGCTGAAGCAAACCCGGAGTATCGTAAACATCAGTTTCGTTGGGTAAAATGCCTTCGAGTTTTAAGACGCCAATGGTAGTCCCGGGTACGTGCGACGCCAACGGCCCGCCGGTTTTGTCCGTCGGTCCGTCGTATCTGCTCGACAAACGGTTAATCAAACTCGATTTGCCTGCGTTTTGCGCGCCGACGACGTACACGTCTTTCTTTTTGTGCCCACCTCGATTGCGTAAGATGTCTTCCAACTCATCGCTCAAAACTCTTATGCCCATTCCAGCCGTCGCGGAGGCTAACAAAACCTCGCTCGCGCTTTGCATCCCAAACGCTTTCGCGCGACGTCTCACAAACTGCGTCAATCTCGCTCTCGTCGCTTGCGCGGGCATCAAATCCACTTTATTCGCGACTAATACAATTTCAATTGCACCTCTTTCCGCGTGCGGTTCTAACGCATCCACCGCGTCGACGGGGAAGCTCCCATCAAAATCCACTAAATCGACGACGACTAAAACGACGCCTTTTTTCGAATTATTCGGATACCGTTCCATTTGCGTCCCAACCGATCGTTTGAAATCGAACGACGGGAGTAAAATCTCCGCGTTTACATTTTTCGGCCGTCCAGTGTTCCTCAAGCTAAAGCACCTCGCGCAGACAATCGCCGGCGGTTTCCGTTTCAATCGATTCATCTTTTTCAGCGCGGCCATTTCCAACTCGTAATCTTCGTCGATTTCTTTTCCATCGTCCTTCTCAAAGAATAACGATTCAAACGCGTCGATGGCTTCTTTACCGTCTTCGTCTTCGTCTTCAATTTCATCGTCCTTCACAAAAGTAACGTCCTCGAAATCAAAATCGTCCTCCGATTCTTCTTCTCCTCCTCCTTCGTGAACGCTACTATTCTCCGCCATGATCCGCCTCGCCAGTTCGTCCGGCGACAGTTGACTCCAATCCTCCGGCGTTTTCTTCTTCTTCTTCTCCTTCTTCCCCTCTTTCATCATCAGTTTCATGTACTCTTCCTCGTCCACGTCTTCGCCTTCTGTTTCCTCTTCCAATAACTTGCTCGGTACGACGTAGAAACCCGGTAAATTTTTATCCGCGCGTTGCAAGGCGGTGCCGCAGCCAGGACAGCTGGTCGGTAACTGGACGTTTTTACTCTGCAAAAACAAATTCATTTCATCATCACCTCCGCTCGTCGATCCCGCAGATGACGAGGAGGACGGGAAAGAAGAAAGCGCAGTTCTTCCTCCTCTGCCAGCCATGCGAAGATTAAACGACGACGGTCTTCTCCTCGAGCATGATGAAGAAGAATTGGAAACCAATCTTCGTCCAAAATTCGCCGCCGGCGGGGACGGATTTTGACTCAAAGCGAGAAGAAGAAACCGCATCGCTCTTTCGCGCATATATGTGTATATAACGTGCGCGTGTGCCTACTTTAAAAGCAGATGCGTAAAGCTTCTTTTCCCTCTTTTTCTCTCTCTTTATTCCAGCGGAAGCGACGCTTTCCTTTATTCTTCGTGCGTTTTAGATTTGTGGGGTACGTCTCTCTCTTATTCGTTAGTATTGAAAAAATGTGTGTGGGTGGGTGTGCGATAGTTCTTTCCAGTGCTGCTCTGCTCGTGTTCTACTGCTGTTCTTTCATTCGTTTGACAAGTCGAGCGTATTCTTCGTCCGTTGGTTCTGGAAACCCTTTTTCGAGCAAGGAGTTTACGCACTCGAGGTGCTCGTAGTAACGAGCCCAAGCGATGTATCGCCAGTCGTTAAGGGGCGCTTTCGCCTCTTCGATTAAGTATTTGAGGCAATCGATTTGGCCATACTTTGCAGCGGCTACCACATAGTCGATCTTTACTGCATCAGATATCTTCCTTTCTTCGACGAAATATTTCAAGATCTCCACGTGACCAACGTATGCTGCTTGCATTGCCGCTTTTTCTTCCGTCTCTCGCGAACGTTTCACTTTGTCGAAAAGAAATCGAACACAGTCGAGGTGTCCTCCATGAACAGCTTGAAAGCACGACTCTTCTTTACAACACGGGCAACCATTAGAGAAGCAGTACTTCAGCATCTCGAGATTTCCTGTACGTGCTGACGCATTAATCGTCCACTCATTCCACTCGCAATGTTTCACTTCTCTCGCCCACTTGAGGAACTCGAGTTTGTTCGTTGCAGCAACTCCCTCGCAAAACCAGGCTTGATCCATCACATCTCCATCTTCAAATTTCTTTCCCCAGGGCATGTTATTCCACGCCCATTCCAACGTCGAAATGGATGAACATTCACAAACAAGAATTCTTAATTCCGATAGGTTTACCCCGGCGTACGCAAACACACCCCGACTCTCTCTATTTACCTCTGAAAAGAAAAACCGATCTGTCCTATTCAATTTCGGAAGCACATGCGAGACAAACACATCCTTATGATGCAACACCAACCCGGTCCACAACTTGGTCGGCCCAAGCTTTAAACGCTCCACCTCCGCTCTCGCCCGTTCGGCAGCCTCTTCTTTCTCCTTCTTCTTCTTCCTCTTCTGCGCTCCAGATAACTGCTTCCCCATTATTTATATGTATATGTGTATCGTTCGGGGTCAACAGTAATTTTACACATGTGTTTGTTTCTCCCACGAATGAAATTTGAGGCGTTTTGTGATCGACGTCACATTTTCGAACTATAATCCGCTCGACACAGACGCGCACACGCAAACAAATGCAAATCAGAGCAACGGCGAACGCGTTAAAAGTCTCCTCTTCTGCGAGACACACCGGGAAAACGTTCGTTTCTTCTTTATTCTCCAGGAGTAAAGCGTCGTCGACATCAGCGACAACATCAACGCAGAGAAAACTCATCCGCACTAACGTGGGAACGACGCGAAGGCAAATGCTGATGTCCTCCGCATCCGGGATGATTGTGATGAAAGCATCGTCGTCGCAAGGCAACAACGTCTCCGCGTCCTCGGTAGTCGCGACGGACGAATCAAAGAAAAGTTTGGAACAGTTGAAATCGCTGAAAGCTGGGGATTTACTCGCCAACGGCGCGTTCCGAGTGGAAAAAGTCGAACCGGTGCCGGATTACCAAGTCGTCTCGGTGTCTTTGAAACACGTGAAAACGGGCGCGCATTGGCTGCACATCGGGGCGGATGATTCGAACAACGCGTTTAACGTTGGCTTTAAAACGGTACCGATGGATGACACCGGAGTGGCGCATATTTTGGAGCACACGACCTTGTGCGGGTCGAACAAGTACCCGATTCGAGACCCGTTTTTTAACATGTTGCGAAGGTCGCTGTCGACGTTTATGAACGCGATGACGAGCGCGGATTTTACGTGTTATCCGTTCGCGACGATGAACAGAGTTGATTACGATAACTTGTTGAGCGTGTATTTAGACGCAGTTTTCTTCCCAAAACTCGAAGAACAGGACTTTAAACAGGAAGGGCACAGGTTTGAATTCGCCAAGACCGAAGACGCGAGTTCCGGATTGAAGTATAAAGGGGTCGTGTTTAACGAAATGAAAGGCGCGATGGGGTCGCAAAATGCGAGGTTTATGCGAGCGCTCGGGGCGAATTTGTTCCCCACGTCCACGTTTCATTACAATTCCGGCGGTGACCCGACTGCGATTCCAGATCTGACGTACGAACAGTTGAAAGCGTTTCACGCTTTGCACTATCACCCGTCCAACGCTCGGTTTTACACCTACGGCGATTTCCCGTTGGAAGAGACGTTGATAAACGCGGAAACGATGGCGTTGAACCAGTTCGAAGCGATCGACGTGTCCAAGTTGGATATCGCGGACGAGAGTAGATACACGTCGCCGGTCGTGGCGGAAGTTTCCGTCCCGAGAGACTCCGTGGTGAACGATCCGAAGAAAACCGCCATAACGTCCACCGCGTGGTTGATGTTGAACAACGTCAAGGACGACGCGAACGCGAAATTGGATAACTTTGCGTTATCGATCGCGTCGGATTTGTTGCTTTCCGGTCCGCAATCGTATTTCCACGAGGCGCTTTTAGAGCCCGGGTACGGGAGCGGCTTGGCGCCGGGCAGCGGCTACGGCAACTCGAGAAGAGAAACCTCCTTCTCGGTTGGCGTGAAAGGCGTCGGGGAAGAGGAGATTCCAATCGTCGAACAAAAGATTCAAGAAACGTTGGAAAGTGTCGCGAAATCCGGGTTTCCGAGAAACCGGGTCGACTCGACGTTGCACCAAATCGAATTAGACGCCGCAGCTGTGAAGCCAAACTTTGGTTTAATGGTTGGCATCGGGACCATGTCCACGTGGGTGCACGACGGCGACGCTTTGAGACCGCTGAGAACACTCTCGCTCGCGAGGCAATTGCAAGAGAAATTGGATTCCGATCCTCAGTATTGGCAAAACTTAATCTCGAAGTACTTTTTGAATAACCAACACAAAGTTATCGTTCGTGCGCGATCGGACGAAAAGTACGACGCCAAATTGGAAGAAGCCGAGAACGCGTTGTTGAAAGAATTAGAATCTAAACTTTCCGAAGACGAAAAGAAGAAAATTGTCGAGGACGGCGTTAAATTGAAAGCCGCGCAAGACGGCGAACAAAACGCCGAGCTGTTGCCGACGTTAAAAGTCGCTGAAGCGGTGGACCGATCGATCAAAAAGTGGGGATCGAAAGAGGAAAAGTTACGATTGAACTCGAACAACATCGACTTGAAGTTACAAGTGGACGAGCAACCGACGAATGGTGTGGTCTACGTCGGCGCCATGTTTGATTGCTCTCAATTACCGGACAGATTGACGCCGTACTTGGACTATTTCGCGGATTACGTGGACCAAATCGGCACATCGAAAGTTGGGTACAAAGACTTCGCGGAGAAAATCAAAGGCGTCAGCGGTGGCGTATCCATCGATGTTCTCAGTAACAATGACACGAATATGCCGTTGAAATGGACCGAGAACGGCGAAGTTGCCATGAACATCGGATCTCACTGTTTAGCGCGTAACGCCGACGCTATGGGCGACATCTTGTTGGACGTCTGCACGGATGCGAAATGGTTCGGCGACGACGAACGATTGAAGTTCTTGATCAAACGTCGGTCCGCGCAGCTAGGCGCGTCCGTCGCGCAAAACGGCATGGGGTACGGTAAAGCCGTGTGTGCGTCCAAAATGTCCGCCGCGGGTGAACTCGAAAACCGCACCGGCGGTCTTCCACAGGTTGCATTGGCGCAACGCTTAGCGAAAGCCGAACAAGCAGGCGTGGAAGAAGTCAAAGCCGCGTGCTCTGAAATTCAAAGTTTACTCTTGACGCCAGAGAACGTGAAGAGATGCCGCGTCGCGTCTCAAGCGCAAGACGTGGAAGCTGGCAAAGCGCAGTTGGCGAAATGGTTGTCGGCGTTGCCGTCCACGGGAAGTAAACCTTCTTCCTCGGATGGATCGTCGTTGAACGCGAAATTGGCCGCGTTTACCCCGCAATCCGCGTCGAAAACCTACGTCGCCATCAAAGGTCAAACCAACTACTGCACCGGCGCGATCGAAACCGTCGGGTACGAACATCCGGACGCCCCGGCGCTCTTCCTCCTCTCGCAAGCCATGAGCACGGAATTCCTCCACCGAGAGATTCGCGAGAAAGGCGGCGCTTACGGCGGCGGTTCCTCGTTCGTCCCGTCTGCCGGCATCTTCTATTTTTCCTCCTACCGCGACCCGAACACGCTCGAAACTATCGAAACGTTCCAAAAAGCCTGCGAATGGGCCGCTCAACCGAGCTCAATCACGAAAACCATGGTCGAAGAGGCGCATTTGCGCGCGTTCAAATCCATCGACTCGCCGATCGCCCCAGCCTCTCGCGGCCAATCCTTATACGCGCAGAGAATGACCGACGCCCAACGTCAAAACTTCCGCACGCGTCTGCTCGATTGCACAGCGGAAGACATGACCAGAGTCGCGCAGGAGTACCTCCTGAACAAACCGATGACGGTGTGTATCGTCGGCAGCGAAGACAAAGTCCCCGTCGACGACAAGGCGTACGAGTGCGTCGACGCCGAAGGTTTGCCGTTTCAAAACGCACCCACCGCGTGAGGAGATAAAAATCTATATATTTAAAAAAAAAAGTTGTAATCACTACAGTAAGCCGTAAGCGTATATATACATATAGGCAAACCGTTGTGATGCATAAAACGACAGACACGTCTCGTCCGCGCGCGAAAGCGTATTATATATCTCAACACACATTTGAAATCTCACAAATTTCACGTAAATTGCCAGCCTGCAGTCCAAAAAACGTCAAAATTCTATTCTTCCTCTCGTGTTGATTAAAGAGGAGAAGGAGACGTTCTCTTTGTCTTCTTTGTCTTCTTTGCGAGAGAACGACCCCGACGAAAAGGATACATCGAGGGAGGATTTTCGGGAGAAACTTTGCCGAGTGTTTTTGTTCGTGAAGAACGAAAACCGTTCGCGATTTCGGATCGTCATCATCGTCCCGGGACGAGGTCAACAGAAATCGAACGCATTTCGGAGGAAAGATATACACACACACACACACGCGCGCGTAAACGAAGCGCGCTTTGGTTTTAGAGTTTGATATCTGATACTAAGAATGAGCAGCGGTGATGCAGAGAAAGCGAGAGATAAAACGACGCAAACGACGACGGATGTCGACCCGGCAAATGCGTTGGAATCGAGACCGTCGGTCTCGTCGTCTTCGTCGAATTCGAAGCTGCAAAAAAGGAACAAATCCTTGACGAAATCACCTTCGGTTCTCGAACGAGCGACGTCGATGTTTAAAAAAGAACAGGAAAAACCGATATCGCGGGTGTTTTCAATCAGCTCTGACCGAGAGACGAACGCGCCGTTAAAGTTCAAGAGCAACTCGATATCGACGTCGAAGTATAACGTGGTGACGTTTCTTCCCAAAGGTTTATACGAACAGTTTCGGAGAGTCGCGAACTTGTACTTTTTATCCGTGGCGACGATTTCGTGTTTCGAGAGCATTTCGCCGATTAAGCCGTACACGATGTGGGTGCCGCTGACGTTTATCATCACGTTGAGCATGACGAAAGAAGCCGTGGAGGATTATAAGAGGCACAAGCAAGATAACGAGCAAAATCGAACGCCGATTGAACGGTTTAACGGAGAGTGCATGGAGAATAAGGAGTGGCGAGATTTGGTGTGTGGCGACGTCGTGAGGGTGGTACGAGATGCGTTTTTTCCGTGCGATTTGATCATGATTGGATCGAGCAACGAGGAGAGAACGTGTTACGTGGAAACGAAGAATTTAGACGGCGAGACGAACTTGAAGTTGAAAAGGAGCGTAGATATGGGCGATGGGGTCAAGGTGATTTCAAACGCAAAGCTGGCGAATTTGTGTCGCAACTCTCAACGAGACGACGTGATGGCGAATGCAGAGGATCACTTGAGTGGCAATTTATGCACGGTCGAGTGCGAACACCCGAATAACTCTTTATACACGTTCAGCGGGAACTTGGAGTTGAAACCGCCTTTTGTGTCGGAAAAAAAGAAAATAGCCGTGACGCCGACGAACGTTTTGTTGAGAGGGTCGCAGTTAAGAAACACGGAATACGTTTACGGTATTGTCATTTACACCGGACACGATTCAAAAGTTATGATGAACGCGTCGGAAACGCCATCGAAACGGTCGCACGTGGAGAAACAGATGGATTATGTCGTTTTAGGTATGCTCATTTTGTTGCTCTCCATGTCCACGATTTCCGCAATTTATTGTTCCTGGTGGGTGAAAAACGAAAGTCCAAAGCATTGGTACTTGGATACCGCGAATTCGGACGAACCCTTCGACGTGAATAAAACCGACATTGTCGGTGTGTTTGCATTCTTTACCTCCTACGTGTTGTACGGATATTTGATTCCTATTTCTTTATACGTCTCGTTGGAATTCGTGAAAGTTTTCCAAGCGATGGTTTTGTTAAATCGGGACCGAAAGATGTATCACGAAGAAACGGACACGCCGATGAGCGCACGAACGAGTAACTTGAACGAGGAACTCGGGATGGTACACACCGTTTTATCCGATAAAACCGGGACGTTAACCTGTAACGCGATGGAGTTTTTCAAATTGTCCGTCAACGGCGTCTCGTACGGCGAAGGTATTACCGAAATCGAACACGCTTTGATCAAAAGGCAAGGTGGGAATCCACCCGCGCGATCGTCCAAAGCCATCGAGCCGTCGTTTAACTTCATCGATAGCCGCTTAACGGACGGTCAATGGCGAACGTCGCCCGATCGCGAACAGTTGCGTTCGTTCTTTCGAATTTTAGCCGTCTGTCAAACCGTCATCCCGGAAGGCGAACGAACTCCCGAGCAAGTCGTTTACCAAGCGGAATCGCCGGATGAACTCGCGTTTGTCGTCGCCGCCAAAAGGTTTGGATTTTTCTTCAACAACCGAACGAGCACGACGGTGGAAGTTCTCGAACAATCCGTGAATAAGAGCGAAAAAGACTCCGTGAGAACGTACGAGGTTTTGAACTTGTTGGAATTCAATTCGACGAGGAAACGCATGTCCGTCGTCGTTCGCTCGAAAGACGATAATAAAATCATTTTGATGACTAAAGGTGCGGATTCAGTCATTTACGAGCGGTTAGCGGTCGGTAACAAAGGTGGTAACGCAGCTAAAGAGTCCACGCAACAACACATCGACGATTACGCCGCCTGCGGTTTGAGAACCTTGTGTTTAGCGCAGAGAGAAATTTCTTCCAGCGAGTACGAAGCGTGGAACAAGAAATTCATCAAAGCTTCCCAAGCGATGAAGAAGCGCGACGAAGAGTTGGACGCCGTCGCGGAACTCATAGAAAAAGACTTGGAATTAGTTGGCGCGACGGCGATTGAGGATAAGCTCCAAATGGGCGTGCCGCGCTGTATTGAGCAATTAATGCGCGCCGGTATCGCTGTTTGGGTACTCACCGGCGATAAACAAGACACGGCTATCAACATCGGCTCCGCGTGTTCTTTAATCACCCCACAAATGAGTTTAAAAGTAATCAACGTCGAAGAATTGGTCAAGCTCGAATCCGAAGGCGAAATTTCCAAGGAAGAAATGAAAACCCAAGGATTAGAAGCTGTTTCGAAGCAAATTGACGACGGTTTGGAAATCGCGAAACAGTGCGCGGAAGTGGACGCGGAGATGGGTTTAGTCATCGACGGGCGATCGTTATCGTTCGCGTTATCTGCAGAGTTGAAGGATAACTTTTTGAAATTGGGGACGTCTTGCGCGGCGGTGATTTGCTGTCGCGTCTCGCCGTTACAAAAAGCGTTGGTGACAAAACTCGTGAAAGATTCCGGTAAAATCACGTTAGCCATTGGCGACGGCGCCAACGACGTCGGGATGATTCAAGCCGCGCACATCGGTGTCGGCATTTCCGGACAGGAAGGCATGCAAGCCGTCATGGCGTCTGATTTCGCCTTTGCTCAGTTTCGATTTCTCGAACGTCTGTTGCTTTTGCACGGTCGGTACTCTTATAAAAGAATCGCCCGAATGGTGTGCTACTTCTTCTATAAGAACTTGGCGTTTGGTCTGACCATATTCATTTACAACTTACACGCCGCCGCGAGTGGCCAAGTCATCTACAACGATTGGTTGATGTCCTCGTTTAACATCTTCTTCGTGTGTTATCCGGTGATCATTCTCGGCCTCTTCGACCAAGACGTTCGACCGGATTCGAGTTTGAAGCACCCAGAGTTGTACTCCGAAACGCAATGGAACAAAAATTTCAACAAGAAATCTCAAGCCGTGTGGGCGTTGAACGCCATCTGGGTCGCTATCGTCACCTATTGGTCCATCATGAAAGCCGTGCACTCGGGCGAAGCCGATCACGAGGACGGCCACGTTTTTGGTTTGTGGGAAGTTGGCACGACCATGTATACCTCCTTAGTGTTCACGTTGAACTTACAAATCGGTTTGTTCATAAATTACTGGACGTGGATCCATCATTTAACCATTTGGGGATCCTTCGCGTTGTGGTGGATCTTAAACGTCGTCTTGAGTCACACGGACGTGTATTACTCCACGTACTCGTACAAAATCTTCACCGAATCGACCGTGTTGACCCCGAAATATTGGCTCGGCTTTTGGGCGGTGACGTTTTTATGCTTGTTACCGTACATCATCGTGAGCTCGTTAAAACGCTTATTCAAACCAAGCCTTTACGAACTCGTCCAAAACGAAGAGAGTTTAGAACGCGGTGCGTGCAAGCAGTGCTTAGGCGTGACCACCGAAGTCGACGGAGGCGCCGGAGGTCAAAAATTCAAAAAACGAGCAACGTCTTCGAAATCGCACGACGATAGCATGACATCCAACGATAGCTATAGTGACGTCTCCGTGGTGGGCACGACCACGCCGAGACGCCAAGGTACTCTGAGAAAGAACATTTCAATCCCCGGGTCCGCCACCTCGCAGCGCACGACGCCGCTCGGATCGATGGAAATCTTACCGGACGTGAGCGCGTTTCCGCAACCGGGGACGCCGACGAGATTACCCCCGAGAACACCGCCTAAACAATAATGATAATAAAACGAGACGAGAGAAAGAGAGAGAGAGAGAGAGAGAGAGAGTTTAGCGATCCTCCGGCAGGGGGTGAATTTTTAATGTGAATAATTTTTGTTTTCATGAAACGAGAGACTTCAGTGCGTCACTTTTTTTCTCATTTGCGCGCAAATGATGATGTTTTTCGTTCTCCTCTTCCTGCTCTCACACGCTGTCACCATCGCTGAAAGTCGCGCGATTCATTTGTCCTCCTCCTCTTCCTCCTCGACGATTCAGACGACGGCGACGGAACCACCATTAAAACGGCAACCAAAACCGAGCAGAGAACGACGACGACGACGACGACGAGGAATGCTTTTAACGAGATTTCATCAAGAAGAAGAAAACAAATACGTCTCGCGGTGCGAGGAGAGGTGGATTCAACAGCCGCTCTCGCACTTCTCTTGGAACAGCGAAGAGGAGGAGGAACGAGGAGGAGAAGGAGGAGGAGAGTTTAAGACGAGATATTTCGTGTGTTCTGAATTTTATCGAAAGGATTCGCCCATTTTCTTATACACTGGAAACGAGGCGAACGTGGAAAGTTACTTGGAAAATACGGGTTTGATGTGGGAAAACGCGGAACATTTTAACGCGTTGTTAGTGTTCGCGGAGCATCGATATTACGGGAAATCGTCACCAATGAGTGATGATGACGAGGAGGATACGAATAAGAATACGTTGAAACATTTGAACTCGATGGAAGCGTTGGCGGATTACGCTTCGTTGGTCAGAGAGTTGAGAGAAGAGTACGAGGACGCCGTGGCGGTGATTGCGTTTGGTGGGTCTTATGGCGGCATGTTAGCGTCGTGGATGAGGATGAAGTACCCGCACGTAGTGGACGGGGCGATTGCAGCATCAGCGCCTATTTATGCGTTCGACGGGGAAGATCCGCCGGTAGATCCGAACGCGTTCGCCAGAGGGTCGACGTATACCGCCATGGTGAGCGGACACGGCGCGGAGTGTCCAAAGAGAATACAAGACGCGTTTACTTTGTTGATAGACTCTGGAGATGAAAGCGATAAGATATATTTGGACGTTTTAAAACACACGTTTAGAGCGTGCGACGATATCGAGTCGCCGTACGAAGTCGCCGAGTGGGCGCAATCGGCGTTGGATTACATCGCGATGGGTGATTACCCAGTCGAGAGTGGGTACATGTTATCAGGGAAAGGAACGTTGCCCGCGTGGCCGATGAAAGTGGTGTGCAACGCGATGATGGTCGACGATCCGAACGCGTCAAACTCGACTTCGTTAGCGCTGTTAGAAAACCTGAGAGAGGCGGTCAGCATCTACTACAACGCCACGAAAACCGAGCAGTGCTTTACAATCGGCGACCCGTCACCGAACGACGACACCAAAGCCACCGAAGATCTCTGGGGATATCAGTACTGCTCGGAGATGTTCATGCCAATGGAAACGACCGGCGGAGAAAACGACATGTACTGGCTCTCTTCTTGGAACGAAACCAACGAGTTTCGCTACTGTCGCGACGCGTACGACGTCCAACCGAGACCGTATTTCGCCCAAGAAACTTACGGCGGTCGCAAAATGGTCGAGAACTTTGCCTCAAACATTGTCTTTTCAAACGGTATGTTAGACCCGTGGCACTTACTGGGCGTCTTGGAAACGTCCAATCCGCGCGTCGTTTTAGTGAAAATCGACGAAGGCGCGCATCACAACGATTTGATGTTTTCGAGCAAAAACGACCCAACGAGCGTGAAACGAGCGCGTTTGTTAGAAGTCAAAGAGATTCAAAGGTGGGTAGACGAAGCTCGCGCGATGAAAAAAGAGCGATTTCAGGCGGCGTTTGTTTCGGTCGCCAAATAGAGAAACAAATTTGTAAAAATGTAATCTAATATGATAAATATATTCACATCATCTGTGCATGTACCCAATCTGCTGTTCGTAAAAGCTAAACCCATCCTTCGAGACAAACATCTCCTCGTTCGCACTCATCCACTGCTTAAATTTCTTAAACATTTCCGACGTCTGGTGCGGTTCCGCTAAATATTCTTTCTTCGAATACCGTTCGACGATGATAAATTTGCACTCATTTTCGTCGCTTCGTCCGATTTCGTACGAAAGTGTCTCCGGCTCGTTCGCTTCCACGTGTCTCGCTAACTCCGCAAATTTCAAAAGAAACTTGTCCACGAATTCTTTCTTCAACTCCAGAGCGATGTGTAAACACCACACGGGACCCGCTCCTTTCTTCGACATTCTTTCACTTTGTGTCCTCTCTCTCTCACTGCTGCTCCTACTAAAGTTTTTCCAGAAAACTTCAAAAAAAAAAAGACAAGAGAGGAAAGCAAAAAACATGTTCATTTAGGGTTTTTTAAATCTCGAGATGACGTGTCAAGTTCCTTCCGTGGCTTATTAGGAAATATCTCTCTATCCATTCTCATCGAGAGAGAGTTTGTGTAATCACATCTCAATCGCACCACAATAAACACGACTTCAACGCGCTTTCTTTTTACACGCACAAAAGGTATCGCAAAAGTTATTATTATTTTACGCGTAGTATATATTTATTACTGCTCACACAAAGGAGTTCCTTTTCAAATATAAAATAAGACACACACAAAGATGAGTTTTTCATTAAAATCTGCATCCATCACCCCCGGGGTGACGATGATGAAATCGAAATCTCCTCTCAAACGAGGAAGAGTTTCCTCCGCTTCGAAGAAGTCTTTCGTCGTGAAAGCTTCAGGAGACACCGTGGTCTCCATCGACGAACTCACGGAAACCACGCGAAAAGCGATCAAAACCTACGGGTACGACGAAAAAGCCACCGAATGCATTTTGGATATTTTGATGTACGCCCAACTGCGTGGGAACAACCAAGGGATTATCAAAGTGACGACGAACGGCATCGCGCGAGACCCGGAGGCGACGCCGATCAAAATCACCGAACCGGTGCCTTTATCGGCTGCAATCGATGGCGGTAACAACCACGGGATGATTGTTTTGGACAAAGCGGCGGAGATTGCGATCGAGAAGTGCAAGCAACACGGGGTCGGGGTCGTCGGGACGAACCACACGTTTACGAGTACCGGGGCGTTGGGGTACTACGCGAAGAAGATTGGCGAGCAAGGCATGGTTGGGATTGTCTTGGCGCAATCGCCGGAGTTTGTGGCGCCGGCTGGGGCGAAGCAAGCGATTTTTGGGACCAACCCAATCGGATGCTCGATCCCGAGGAAAGGCGGCGAGCCGATGACTTTGGACATGGCGACTTCGGCGTACGCCTTCTTCGGGTTGTTGGAAGCCAAGACGAGTGGTAAACCGTTACCGCCGAACGTTGCACAAGACAAGGACGGGAACATGACCACGGATGCGAACGCCGCGTTGGATGGTGGGGCGATCATGACCTTTGATTGCGGGTACAAGTCTAGCAACTTGTCCTTGTGCATCGAGTTGTTAGCCGGTCCGTTGGTCGGCGCCGCGTACAACGATAAGAAGGCGGCGAAGAACTGGGGTAACTTGGTGTTCGCCATTGACCCGAAGATCTTGGGTAACGACGATTTCTTAGAGCAAAGCGCGTTCGTGATGGAGCGCGTGAAGAACGCGGAGAGGAAGGAAGGCGTGAGTTCGATCAACTTGCCGGGCGAAAGAGGCGACGCGTTGGCCGCCGAAAACAAGAAGAAAGGGACGATCGGCGTCGAGCCGAACTTGTGGAAGGGGTTGCAAGAATACGCGGCGAAGTACGACCCGAAAGCGGAAGTGTTCCCGATCGAGTGGGCGTAAATGTTTATTAACATGATGCAACGACGACGAGCTTTATTCTAATAATCATTCTCATAATATAATAAAAAACCACAACATATTCATCATCTCGTCGCCTCGTTAACCGTCGTGGTTCTTGTTATACGCCCAACTTTGCGAAGTGTTTCGATAAAACCGTTCCTCGTTATTCGCGACTGGAAAGTCAATCATTTGAATCATAAACCCGCGCATGTTGAAATAGAATCCGCCTGGGGCTAAATCCAGATCCTCGGTGGTGCATTGAAACGTGTATATAGACCCGTCGCGTTCGTCCACTCGCGGGCACAAATACCGATGAAATTGACCGCCGACCAAGTACGTGGTGATTTTATGGATGAGCATGACGCCGACCCAAATGAAGACGTAAAACGCATACGGCGGCTGCTCGAGAAACCTTCGAACGCCCCCAAACCATCGCTGTTGTTTCTTCGTATTTCCTTCTTTAACACTCCTTCTTTTGTTATTGTTGTTTATATCGTTGTTGTTCTTCTTCTTCTTCTTGATTTTCGGAAACATGCTCTTATGTCGCATGCCGTGAAAACGTTGTTGGACGTACACGGTCAAAAAGGACAACGCGATTTCAATCGCAATCAAATTGACCGCTTGAATCGCGTAACTTTTAAAAGAAACGATGGACTCGTTCCCAACTTTAGCCATTCGAAATATGTACAAGTAAATAGAGATGACGATGATAGCCGCTATCTCCGCAAACGCGGAAATGATGGAGTTCATCGCTAAAATATCGTGTTGCTTTTGCGTCGTCAACAACGCCTCGGCGGTTTGTTTGCCTAAAAACGCGCGGGCTAAATACTTGTCGCGATCTTTCGTCGTCAGTGCAATCATGAGTTCGTGCAAGGAAAGAATCGTTTGTACGGTAGCCATCGATTTCACCGTCCCGTCTGCGGCTAAGAGGAACATCACGTACCTCGAAAAAAACGCCTGTTGCAACGCGAAGGAGAGGTAATACGGAATTTGCAAACACGGCCCAGGCGATGGATTCAAACGCGCGAAATGCCTTTCCGCTCCTCTCACGAGCTCCCAGAAAATCGGGTCTAAACCAAACCGAATGAACAGTTTCATCATCGGTGATACCGATTGGTCGCTCATGACGATTAAGAAAAATTCAACCACGTTCTTTCCTATAATCGCCATTAAATAAATATACACGAACCCGTAGGAAATGCCTTTGGTGGACCAAAAATCAAACGCCGATAACCCACTCCACATGAGAATGCCAAAGAGATAATAACACGCGTATTGCGTGTATTGATGATAAAATCCAAGAATAGCTATCGTTCCGAAGTACGTCAAATTATATAAACCGAACGAGTACACGCACGTCTTCGTTCGCCAATTTCGAAACCTCGAGACGTGCCATCCGACCATCTGGTGAAACACAACCTCGCCGAATTGCGAAAGCATGCACAAGCGAACGAACAACACCGCGAAATCGTCCCATTTCCACGGCTTGTACGCGTTTCCAACTTCCCTGGCGTACGTGCACGTCAACCACGTCTTCACCAATTCCTCTCGCCCTTTCTCTTTTTGTAACTCTGAGGTGATGTTTCTCGTGCACCTCGTCCACGCGGCTAAAGAGAGATAGATAAAGAATACAGTCACCACGACGAGCGCGACCGAGGCAAACGTGGCGATGTATTTCCAATCCGAAAAGGACTGGTATAAACGAGCGCTCGGTAACGCGGACGCATCCATCATCGTTTTTTTCCTTCTTTTACTTCTCCCGTTGTGAGTCGTACTTCTCGTCGGGGAAAACGGTTTCTGTTTCTGTCGTTGTCGTTCGAGCATCAAATTCGAGCTGCTTTTCGAGGACGACGATTGGTTCGTGTCCTTCGCATCTTCTTCTCCGCGAGCTCCTTCTGCCATGAGTGCGCTCTTTTCTCTCTCGCTTTCGCGCTCAGTTGGTTGTGCGGTCAAACTTGTTTGGTGGTTATTTTTGCTCTTTTTCTCCTAGCTCCCGCGTATTTTTAAAAAATAAATTAATTAGCCATCGCGGAAAAAAAACCAACCAAATGCTTCTCTCGTATCTAAACGGTTTTTGGCGGCATACTAACAAATAAAACGAGCGCGCGAGAAAGGAGCGAGAGCGAACGCGCATTCACATGTGCACGCGCGCGCGCATCTTCTCCTCCTTTTCCTCCTCGCGAAACGGCGCTTTTTTGAAACGTTATTGGTATTACCATTATTCTTATCGCCCGCGCATCAGAGAAACAACAACGAGTGTGAGAAGTGATTTTCCCCGGAACGAAATGATGATGTCTTCCTCTTCTTCTACCAACGAAACGTTCATAAACGACTCGAACGTGCGATCGATGGATTTTCGAGATTGGTTATCCGTGGAACGGTTTTTACTCCAAATCGTGAGAGAGGAAAAGAACTTGTCAGACGTACACGTCGCCGACGCGGAACCGGATTTGCCTTGGAATTTTTCTGTGCAAAAGACGTTAGAAGAGGCGAAGGATGCGAAACAAAGGAGCCATCGAACGCAGACGGAAAGGTAAAATTTTGCGGATGTTGATAATGTTTTGAACTGACCTTTCTTCTTTTAACAAACACAGCAAACGCGCGAAATATTGCGTCAGATTGAAGTATTTCGGCAACGCGTTCGCGTCGTTCGCGTGGGATAAAAACGTGGACGATACGAGTAAACATTCCAGCGAGAGATTTTACGGCGATAACTGGCAACCTGGAAATGCGAGCGTTGTGGCAACGATACGGGAAAGTTTAGGCGAGCACTGCGCGGGATTCGATAAGGAGAAGCATCCCGTCGTGTACCAAAGCGGACGGACGGATCGAAACGTTTCCGGCGCGGGGCAGATTGTGCAAATATTTAGAGACGGGAAAAATCACTTGGAGCGGAGGTACGTGGACGAAACAGAGGAGGAGAGGAAGTGCGAGTTGATTCGAAGAGCGATTAATGAGTCCACGGAGGTTGGGAAGCGCGGGTATTTGAAAGCGGTGGAGTGTTTTAGAGTCAACGCGGAATGGCACGCGACGTTTTCGGCGACGTGGAGAAGGTACGTGTACATAATACCGAAAAAAACGTTAGACGTCGACGAAGTGAAGGAAGAGCTGAGAAAAGTAGAAGGAGGTGAAACAGATGTAGAAGATTTAGACGCGTTCGCGCACCATTCCAAAGAAGAGATTGATTGCGATTTGCTGGATAGAATGCTGCGGAAGTTTGAAAATAAAACTCTCGACTTTTACGCGTACGCGAGAGATACGCCGAAAGGTAAATCGACGGAGTGCAAAATGCTCTACGCGCGAGCAAAAACCATATCGATTCCAAAGTTTCAAATGAAAGCAGCGACGAGTAAATACGGGAAACGATACCGCGACCGGCGGTATAAAGACACGTCGCTACTTTTCGACGAGACCGCTTTTCATCGCGCGACAAGAACGGAAAAAGAAGAAGAAGAAGAAGAAGAACCCCTCGAATGCATCGCCATAGAGCTCGTCGCCGATCGCTTCCTTCGCAAAATGGTCCGATGCATAGTCTCTACCGCCTGCCGAGAAGCATCATCTTCGCTCTCGAGTTCAAAAAAGTTCAACGAAGACGCGCTTCTCGATCTCGCCCGAAACCGCGACCGAATGGCTTCCGCTCCGCCGGCGCCCCCTCACGGCTTGCTCTTCTGCGGCGTCGGGTACGGCAACAAATCGTACGAGTCTTTCGTCACAGATTTTGTCTAAAAGTCGAGACGATGAGATTAAAGTTGCGTGGTGTGCCCTGCACTGCGCCTCTTGTGCGTATACAACGCGATGCTTTCTAGAATAGTCATATTATAATGTATTCGTGATGACGCTTAAATTATACGAAAATCCTCCTGTCTTGTCTCTTTGTCTTCACTTCTTTTTTCACGGAACTCCTTGACACACTTTACTCTGCGCGTATTCGCGAGACCTCTCCGCGACGACGAACCAAAAGATGTCCTCCTCCTCCGAGAACGACGAACTCACCTTTTCTCTCTCTCCGTCCTCTTCCTCGTCCTTTTCTTTTCGCGAGGAAGAGGAGACGAAGAAGAACTTCGCGTCGCCGACGACGACTTTAACTCCTGAAGAAGAAGAAGAAGAAGAAGAAGAAGAAGAAAAGGAAACGATGGAAGCGCGAGTGAAACGGCTCGAATTCTTGATGCTGGAATCTCAAAAGGAAAACAGATCGCTTCGCATGCGCGTGGAACAGTTGGAAAAGGAGGAAAAGAGCGACGAGGAGAGGACGACGAAGGAGCAAAAGGACCTGCTCGAACTGTTTTCGACGCGACTGGCGAACGTGAAAGAGACTTTGCGAGAGGAGACGAAACGAGCGATGGACGCAGCAGTTGGTGCGAACGCGAAAGTTGTGAAGTTGTTAGAGACGCTCGAGGCGTGCGAGACCGAGGATGGGGTTGTTTTGTACCACCGGGACGTTAGCGGTACGGGCGGCGGCGGAGGCGAGAGGATTGACCACAAAAGTCGAGGCGAAGAAGAGGACGAAGAGGAAAGGAAGAAGAAGAGGAATGAATACGTGAAGGAGGCGTTGGATCAGATTGCCGAGGAGGTTGGATACGAAGACGCGATGGTTTTGGCCGCGCGTGGGGGAGGGAGTGGAACAGGGTTCGCGTCGACAGTCTCCTCGAAGAGGAACGATTATAGGTGGTTTAAAATACTCTTCGTAATACTCACCAAAGCCCTCCAACTTTGGGTATGCATGTGGATTTTAATCGTCGCGGCGGTACTCGCGGACGATATAACGCTCAGGGAGAACGTGAGTGGAGACTTTTGGGCGAAGTTTCCGTGGGTGTCGAAAGGACTCGTAACCAACAACTTCGTCGGTCTCGCTTCGCTTTGACTTTTTCGCTACCGGCGGCGGCGCGGTTTGTTCTCACAGCGATGATGTATTTTTACTACTACTCTTTATAACGATTTTTGATACTCATAATATAAACACGATTACTATTACATCTACTATTATTACATGCTAACTAGCTTCAGTATACTCTATCCTTCGAATATAGCTTTCAAGCGCGCGACTGGATCCACGGCTAACTTTTGCTTCTTCTCCATCTCTTCCTTCTTTCTTAACTTTTTCTCCTTCTTCGTCATCGCGGCGTCGAGCGAACGCTTACCAGAGGCGTCTCGGCCTTGACCGTCCTTATAGTTAGGTTTGGATTGCGCTATTTTTTTTTGCAAATCTTTGTCGACGTCCACTAAAGGGACACCTAAGCCTAACGACACGGTGGTCGTCGCCGGCGATGGTTTCGTCGTCATCGTCGGCGGCTTCGTGAGTCCCTCGCGATCGACTTTTGCTCCGAGATCTACATCGTCCTCTTTTTCGTTTGCTACTGCTTCAGTGGTAATAGAACTATCTCGTCGTTGCGCTACAACAGCAGATATGCGGGACGGCGAGGAAACGAGGAGCGGCGCCCAATTTTCGTCCCATCCGAAAATATCGTTGCCAGACTCGAACGCACGCACGCGAGGTACGACGTCTTTGAAGCGACCACTCGTGTCCTTTTTTTCGTCCTTTTCATTCTCATCTTCTTCATCATCTTCTTCTTCTTCTTTATTTTTCTTCGTCTTTTCTTTTTCCCATTCAACTACCAACTCCTCTTTAAACGCGTTCGTTTTCGGTACCCCGTTCTCCTCCCCGAACGAACGAGACGAAGACGAAGGCAAACACCCTCCAAAACCGGCGAGCACGTTGTGCAACTCCGCGCACTCCGCGCACCATTGAAACACCAAAATCTGCACTCGCGCGAGAGCACTCAAAACCACCGTCGCAAACGGCACAAAAAATGACCTCGAAATCTCCGTCGTCGCGTGTATACCGCACGTCTGAATCTTCTCCCGAACGCCCCTACCCTCGCCGCCGCCGATACCAAACGCCGTCGCTCGCAACGCGTTCACGCACACCGCCAACTGTTCTCTCGACGGCGCTAAAATCGTTTCTCTCTCTTTGCTTTTATCTTTCTTCTCCTCTTCAAAATGTTCGTGTAAACTCTTCTCCAACTTTGCCAAGGCGAGAGGAGCGTTGACCGTTTTGAGTAAAAACAGCACCTCTTTGACAACCATTTGTACACTTTGAAACAATTTCGACCTTCGGTGTTGCGCGTGGGAATTTTTGCAGAGCTTTTCGAGCAAGGCGATTTCGTCGCGTACTTTTCCATTGAATGACGTCGTTTTGTTCGTTTTTAAGATCGAGAGTAGGCGAGAGCGTTCTTCTCGCGCGCGATGATGGAACGACGTGCATTCGCCGTTTATACGAATTCCAATCGGTTTTAACGTTTGATTCGCGTACGCAGAAAGTACCGCAGAAGAAGAAGACCAAGAGTGCACACGACCACGACTCTTCCTCCTCCTCTCCCTCGTCGCCGTCATCGTCATCATCGTAATAAAAAACTCTCTCTCTAACTCTCTGCTCTCGCTTAAACAATTCGCTTTTCTCTCTGTGGTCTTCTTCTGGGGGTTTTCCCCTAAAACGTCTTTTTTTCATTTGGATCTGATTGAAGTTTTGCCACATGAGAAAGCTTCCTATGACTCGATCGCGAGAATGAAGAAGAAATCCTTTCGCACGATGGAAAATAATTGTGTTTCATCTCACGAATGCAAGAAGAGCAAATGGACAGTCGCGTGAGATGTGCGTGATGATCATTAAAATGATTCCTAGATAATAATCAAGCTTTTTGTCGATGGTATGTGTCTTACACTACTCGTATTTTAAAATTTTGTATCTCTCGCGAGAGAAAAAAAAAAAAAGACCAAAAATAGCCACGCGAGAAGAAGAACGCGCATCTCTTTGACTCTCTCTCTCTCTCTCTCTCTGCCCGTGGTGGGGCGCAGGTTCTTCTGAGAAAGAGAGAGGGAGAGAGAGAAGGCGCGAAGAAGATGTTGGTCGAACCGTCTTCTTCTTTAGCGAGACGAAGGAGAGGTTTGGCGAGGCGAAACGACGTGAGGAACTTGGCGACTTTTTTACGTTTCGACGACTTTTCTCCTTTGACGACGACGGAAACGACGAGAAAGAAGCTCAAAAGAGGAGAAGATGGAGAGGATCTTACCGACGAGTTTGAGGAGGAGAAGAAGAAACAAACGGACGAGGATATCATCGTGTATTACCTCACGTGCGCGGAACGAGGCGAGCGACCAAAAAGAGAGTTTTTCATGTGCGAACGGAAAAGTTCCTACGAGAAAACTGTGGCCGACGCGAGTGGGAAAGAACCCTACGACGCGTACGCGTTGGTTGAAATCGACGAGAAGGAAAGGAAAAGGAGAGAACGAGAAGAGAAGAGAGGGTTCTTCAATGCGTCTTCGTCGAAAGAGGATTTGTTTATCGTTTCCGCGACGGCGGTGGTGCACCACCCGGCGGATGGGTCGGCGAGTAAATGTTACGCGTTGTCCGAGTGGATGCGAGAGAAGCATTTGGTACGCGCCATGCGATGTTTGTCGACGTACGCGAGGTATAGGGAGAGAAAGGCGATACGGATTTGGAGAGCGGAAGTGAGAAGAAGATTGTTTGAGAGGACAAGGATGCAGATTGAGAAGAGAGCGTTCGTGGCGTCGGAGAGGTTTGCGCCGGCGATGCAAAAGTTGTTTGCGATTGCGAGCGCGATTGACGAAACGTCGTTCGTGCCGAAACGAGATGGTTTTGCGTATACCGCAGAGGCGTTTAAGACGCATTGCGATACGCACAGAGTCAAAGTTGTGCAACCTGTAATTGATTTGAAAGTAGAAGAGGCGACGAGGGTAGCGAACAGAGTGAACGCATCGGTCGTGAGAAGTTGCGCAATGTTAGGCAGCGGCGGTATGGAAACAGATTCCGTCGAAAAGGAGGAGGAAGAAGAAGGTGATGGAGACGAGGAGAGCGACGAGAGGATGGTAAAAGAGGAGGAGTGTATCACAAAAGAAGTAGAAGAAGAGTTTTCTGCGTCGGCATTACTGATGGCACCGGCGCCGTCACTGTCTTCTTCCACTTCACTCGCCGAGGAAGCTTCGAAAATGCGAAAGCGCGAGAAAACGCGGAAAATACTCGAAAGGGAGAAGGATCGACTGGGTCATTTTACAAGATTTTGCGATTTAGTCGTCAATTCGCAACTCGCAGAAAGCGTCATCAAAGTATCAGAAACGGTTTTTAATGAAATCAATACGGTACAAGCGGACGAGAATAACAATGACGGCGTGTTTGTTGTAGAAGCTTTGTTCCCGGCGATTGCCGGCGTCACCACCGCGTTGACGCCAGAGTTTGATGCGCTGTTGGAGAATATTGAGAAGTCTTCGCGCTCACATTCGTTACAACTCGTGAATTCTGTGCCGAGAATTTTGAGCGCCACTGCAACTTCGCTTCCAGCGGATGCAGACGTACCCTTTCTCGCGCAAACGTTTTCGGCGTCGAAGATAGCTAAAGAGAGCGCGCGAGCGCACGAAGCGATGGAAAAGGCGCGGAGTAGATTACGCGAAGATTTCGATAAAGCCATCGAGTATTGCGCGTTGACGCAATTTATGAACGCTCGCGCGATATATGATTTTGGCGAAACGAATCCGACTCGAGAACTCGTGAAAGTAGAAGGCAAAAATAAGCCACCGTCGACGGAGGACTTTACTTCTGCGCTTTCGATTGTCGCCGCATGGACTGCTGATATCGATTCTATCGAGAAATCGCGCCAAATAGGATCGCTGCGCGTCGACACTTCTCAAATTAAAAAAATTGTGACGCCAATCTGTGCCGAAGCTGCGATTAAAGTGAAGGAGAGATTAATTACAACAGCAAAAGCAAAAACGGTAGCCTTGCTTAGCACGTTGGAAGCGTCCACGGAGATGTTGCGAGACTATCCCAAGACTGGACGAGAAGAAAGTGACGAAGGTCACTGTGAACAAGACGTCAAAAAAGATGACGAGACAGGCGGACAAGTTAGTATGAACGCGGAAGATGGCGCAATAGACACTAGAAATGACGAATCAGCAAAAGTGGCGTCGGGGGCGCTTGACGAAAGCGTTCGCTATAAACGAACTGTGGTGAAAGCAGCAGAAAATGTTCGTTCGTTCGAAATGGAGTCTGTTTCGATTGAAACGATGTATTCACTCGCATCAACGCATTCGGTGAAGATTCCGGCGCACGATCAGGTTAAACTTGATGATTTGCGCGTCGCTGTAGAGGAACATGGCAAGGCGTTGGAAGACGCGAAAACCTACTTGGATACACGCGACGAAGCAAATATCGCGATTTTAAAGTCAGAATCCGAACGTTTAGAGAAGAGTGGCGAAGAAATTTTTGAGCAACTACCAGGAGGACCTACTGGTGAAGAGGTTATGAACGAGTGTATTCTTCCCTCTGTGGTGATTGAATCGTTGAAAGAAACGAGAATGCGATTAGACGGTATGCGAGATCGCGCCGCCGCTTTGAAGTCGTACGCCGAAACTTACTCGTTATCCTCGGTTGAGTCCGATGCGAGAGACGGTGTGGAGGGGGAGAATATTGCTTCGAATGTATCGAGTGCGTTTAATTTCCGAGCGCTCGACGACGCCAATCGCGAATTGACAATAAGAGAAACCGCATGGGAACAATTGAATACGTTCCAATCCATTTCCACAGAATGGATGCATTCTGCCATCGTAGACGTTAACGTAGATAGTGTTCTCGAAAAGATTGAAAAGACAAAGGTACAATTAGGAAAGTTGAAACGCATGAGGAAAGACAAACGCGATGAAGTAGTATCACGTTTGGATAAGTGCGTTCAAAACTTCGAGGCAACGTTACCGGCGCTTGAAACGTTATCGAGCGACGCGTTGAAAGAACGGCATTGGAAAGATATTCGAGAATTACTCAACGTAGTAGATGACAACCAACCTGTACTGGCATTGGACGATACCACGGAAGATAAGTTTATATCATCTGAGTTGTCGTCAGATTCGCCTACGTCAACAGAGACGTTATCTGAGACAAAAAATAGCTCCTCTTCCACGCTTACCTTGGAGAAAGCTCTGGAAGCTGGTTTACAATCAAAAATCGATGTTATCCGCGATATCGTCGCGCGCGCTTCGAAGGAAAATGCGCTAGAGTCCGCTTTAATAAAAATGGAGAAAGATTGGGATGGTATAGATTTCGTGTGTACGCCATACAAGGATACTGGCACGTGCGTCCTCGGCGGAACGGAAGACGCTCAGGCGCTTCTGGACGATCAACTCGTGAAGACCCAATCCATTCGCGCGTCTCCATTTTCGCAGCCGTTCGGCGACCGCGCAGTAGTTTGGAGCGAGACCCTGCAGCGTTTACAAGATACGCTCGATCAGTGGGGATCGTGTCAAGCGACTTGGCAATACTTGGAGCCAATTTTTGCCTCTGAAGATATCGTGAAGCAGATGCCCGTAGAAGGGGAAAAGTTCAAGTCTGTGGATCAGATGTACCGTAACGTCGTGGATGCAACCGCAAAGAATCCGTCGGCGATACAATGCGGCAGAGATGAAACGCGATTACAAAGTTTGGAAGCCGCAAACACGTTACTCGATGAAATTCAGCGAGGTTTACAATCCTACCTGGAGTTGAAGCGCATCGCATTCCCGCGCTTCTTCTTTCTCTCGAACGACGAGATGCTCGAGATATTGAGTGAAACAAAAGATCCACGCAGAGTGCAACCGCATTTGAGAAAGTGCTTCGAAGGTATAGATTCCGTGACTTTTGAAAAAAATGAAGAAGACGATCGAGAATATATTGTTGCCATGAATTCTGTCGAAGGCGAAGAAGTGCCGTTCAACACGTTTATAGAACCGGCAAAGGCTAACGGTGCCGTCGAAAGATGGTTATGCGAAGTCGAAACGTCAATGTTAGAAGCAGTTGAGAAACAGTGCGCTGCTGGAGTTCGCGCGTATGCGACCACGGAGCGGAAAAAATGGGTGTTGGAATGGCCCGGTCAAGTGGTATTACTTGGGTCGCAGATTTATTGGACTCGCGACATCGCCGAAGCTTTACGAAACGAAAAATCCAATCCAGGGAGCGTGAAGAAAGCCGCGGAGAAGTGCGATCGGCAATTGAAAGAGATTATCGAGTTAGTGAGAGGTGACCTGACTCCTTTACAGCGTAAAACGCTCTCTGCTTTGGTGGTCATGGATGTCCACAATCGAGACGTGGCCCGTAAGCTTGCCGAAGATGGCGTATCCTCCGAACGCGATTTTTCCTGGTTGTCACAGTTGCGTGCGACGTACGAATTGAAGAAAGTGCAAAAAGATGACGGTTCGTACGATAGAAAAGAGACCGTGATGTTGCGCATGATGAATGCTTCCGTCGAATATGGTTACGAATACCTAGGAAACTCGTCGCGCCTTGTGATTACGCCGTTAACCGACCGCTGCTATCGTACGCTCATGGGAGCAATTCATCTCAACTTGGGAGGTGCACCGGAAGGTCCAGCTGGTACTGGTAAAACAGAAACAACCAAAGATCTCGCAAAAGCGCTGGCAAGACAGTGCGTTGTTTTCAACTGTTCCGATTCTTTGGACTATTTAACGATGGCACGATTCTTCAAAGGTTTAGCTTCGTCCGGTGCGTGGGCGTGCTTCGATGAATTCAATCGCATCGATTTGGAAGTGCTATCTGTTGTAGCCCAGCAAGTGCTTGAGATTCAAATCGCCGTGAAGAATAACGTGAAGAAGTTCTTCTTTGAAGGTTCAGAACTTACGTTGCGTCCGACGTGCAATGTGTTCATCACGATGAACCCTGGTTATGCGGGTAGATCCGAACTTCCAGATAACTTGAAAGCGCTCTTCCGAACAGTAGCTATGATGGTTCCTGACTACGCGTTGATTTCTGAGATTTTGCTCTATTCTGATGGGTATCTTAACGCGCGAGCGTGTGCGCGAAAGATTGTAGCGACGTATCGTTTGTGTTCAGAACAGCTTTCTTCTCAGGATCACTACGATTATGGCATGCGTGCCGTCATTGCTGTGCTCAGGGCCGCAGGCAATTTGAAGCGAAAGCATCCAGAGGAGTGTGAATTTGTTTTGACGTTACGTGCCATCATCGACGTGAACTTGTGTAAATTTCTCGCCCACGACGTTCCTTTGTTTTATGGCATCGTCGGTGATTTATTCCCCGGGGTTGTTCTACCGAAAACAGATTACGAAAATCTGCACGCTGCTGTGATTGATCAGTGTACTGCGAGGAATTTACAGCCCACGGAGTATTTTTTGACCAAGATTACGCAATTGTATGAGATGATTGTGGTTCGACACGGTTTGATGCTAGTCGGCGAGACGATGAGTGGAAAATCATCAGCGTTGGCTGTATTAGCTGGTGCCCTTACAGATTTACACGAGAAAGGACTGAACGATGAGAAAGAGGTCATTGCGACGTATTTAAATCCAAAGGCAGTCACGATGGGACAACTTTATGGTGAAACAGATAACGTGACACAAGAGTGGAGAGAGGGGGTGTTGGGTTTACACTTCCGTAAACTCGCGAATATGCGCGAAACCCACATCAGAAAATGGCTCGTTATGGATGGTCCCGTCGATGCAATTTGGATCGAGAACATGAACACAGTTTTAGACGATAATAAAAAGTTATGCCTCCCGAATTCTGAGATTATTGCAATGACGGGGTTGATGAACTTGATTTTTGAGGTTGCCGATTTGGCCGTGGCGAGTCCGGCGACGGTATCTCGATGCGGTATGGTTTACATGGAACCCGCTGAAGTAGGATGGAAGCCGCAATTCAAATCGTGGGTATCTGAAGCACGTGTAATGTACGGAAACGAAGCGCACGATCGCCTATCGACATTATTTGAAACGTTTCTCCCGGCATCGGTTGAGAAAGTCGGCGAGTTGAAGAAGATCTCCCCGGCGGGCGAAGGAAATCTCACGGCATCGCTTACGCGCCTATTTGACGCGACGCTGAAAGATTTGATCACAGGATATGAAAATAGTTCTGACGTGAGTAACGACGCTGCGCATACGGCTGGAATTGCGAGCGACGAAAGCGAGTCGAGCGTCGTGTCTCGTTATCTTAACCCACCTATTACTGCGATTGACGCCTCGTTCCTATTCGCCTTGGTGTGGTCTGTTGGTGGATGTGTCGATACAAAGAGCAGATCAGCATTTGATACGTTCTTAAAATCTGCAATTGCGTCCAAAACCAGTTCTCTGTCATGTCCGGAAACATTTTGGCGCGATGAAAGTGCCACCGTCTACGATTTCAAAATTTCCGCTCCCAAAGGAGCCGGTGTTGAACGTTTGCACGGTATTGCGTGGCAAAAATGGATTGACTCTATTCCGGCGCAAGCTCGAATTATTCCAAAAGACCTTCCTTTTGATGCAACAATTGTTCCAACGAAAGAAACGGCTACGTGCGATCACTTGCTCGATTGCGCTTTGCGGCATGGGTACCCGATACTCTTCTGCGGCCCCACGGGTACTGGAAAATCAACCATCGTACAGCGCAGATTACGCTCCTTAGATAAGAGTAAATGGCAACCGACAACTATTGGGTTTTCTGCGAGAACATCTGCGAACGCTACACAAGCGCAAGTGGATGGACGTCTCGATAAGAGGCGAAAAGGTGTATATGGACCAATTCCAGGTGCTAAGGGCGTATTCTTTATCGATGACGTTAATATGCCGCAACGCGAATCGTATGGCGCGCAACCTCCTATTGAAATTCTTCGACAATTCCATGATTACGGAGGTTGGTACGGTAGAGACAACGCGTTTGTAACGCTCCAAGATATCCAATTCGTCGCCGCGATGGGTCCAGCCGGTGGAGGTAGAAATCCAGTGACGGAGCGGTACTTGCGTCACTTTTCACTCGTTTCAGTTCCGGAAGTAGACGAATCGGCTTTGAAAGGAATTTATAACGCCATTTTATCGCAACACTTTCAGAACTGCGAGTTTCATAATTCTATCGTCAACATGGCTCCGGACGCCGTTTGCGCTACGCTGGTCGTATACCAAACTTGCCTCGAGAAGTTACTTCCTACGCCGGAGAAATCGCACTATTCGTTCAATTTGCGAGATTTTTCGCGAGTCGCGCAGGGTTTGACTATGTTACCGCTCTCGCAAGTGGAGAATGAGAGCGATTTTGGCCGACTTCGAATCACGAGACTGTGGACTCACGAAATATTGAGGGTCTTTGGAGATCGCTTAGTTGACGTAGCGGATGAAAGAATACTGGTTGACTCCATGCGGGTCGCTGTGTCAACACATTTCCGAGAAAACTTCGACGGCTTGTTTTCACACTTGAATATGAACGATACGAAACTTTTGGCGTTTGGTAAATATGCAAATCCACCGAAAATACGCGATGAATTCGACGACGACGACGACGACGACGCGAACAATCTCGAGCTACAAGTACCTCCTCCAAGTTACGAAGAACTTTCTGGAGATGCTCATAGTTGGGTTTCAATCATGGACGAGCATTTGAACTATTACAATCATTATTCAAAACAGCCTATGAATATTACCATGTTTGTTTACGCCGCGGAGCATATTTCACGAATTTGCCGCATTTTAGCACAACCTGGTGGACACGCTCTCTTGGTTGGCGTCGGTGGTTCGGGACGCAAATCGCTCGCAAGACTAGCTGCGCATGCGAGTGGAGAAATGTTCGTGAAAGAAATTGAAATGACAAAGACGTATGGTATGCTCGAATGGAGGGAAGATTTGAAAAATATGCTGCGTATGTCTGGCGGGGAGAACCGAGACGTCGTCTTCTTATTCAGCGACGCGCAAATAAAAGACGAGGCATTCATCGAAGATATCAACAACTTACTCAACGCCGGTGAGATTCCAAACGCTTTTCCAACGGACGAGAAGGCTCAAGTTTTAGAAATGGTTCGAAAAGATGCCACGAAAGAAATTGGAGAGGATGCCACGCAATCGGAGCTGTGGGCGTACTTCGTATCGAGGTGTCGCCGTAAACTTCACGTCGTTCTGTGCTTATCTCCGGCCGGCGAGGCTTTCCGAGAACGTTTGCGTCAATTTCCGTCGTTGGTCAATTGCTGCACTATTGATTGGTTCAAAGCGTGGCCGGAAGATGCCTTAGAAGCGGTCGCCGGTAAGATTCTCCGGGAATCCGTGGATGGTATTTCGGCCGAGGCCGCGAGTGCGCTTACGAGTGTGTGTGGTATCATGCACTCGTCCGTGGCAGAGTTATCTGAACGGTACTACGCGAGAACTGGACGGAAGAATTACGTCACGCCAACGAGTTATCTCGAACTTTTGAGCACGTTTGCGAGTTTAGTGGGTAAGCGAAGAGAGGAAACTATGCGATTGAAGAGACGATACGAAGTTGGTCTGGAAAAGCTCGCATCTTCGGCAGAGCAAGTTGCGGGCATGCAAAGTGAACTCGAAGCTCTGCAACCGAAGCTGAAAGAGTCCGCAATTGAAGTCGCCGAAATGATGAAAGAAATTCAAAACGAGAAGGAGACAGTAGTCGAGCCGAAACGTAAGATTGTCGAAGCCGATGAAGCCGTCGCCGCGGAAAAAGCTAGGGAAGCTAACGGAGTGAAAGAAGAATGCGAGAACATATTAGCAGAGGCCATGCCTATTCTCAACGACGCTATTGCCGCCTTGGATACGTTGAAACCGGCGGATATTAATTACGTGAAACAGTTGAAAAACCCGCCGGCGATTATTAAACTCGTCCTCGAAGCCGTCTGTGTCATTTTAGAAGTCAAACCAGCTCGGGCAAAAGATCCAGACACGGGTCGCACTGTCGATGACTACTGGAAACCATCGTGTGGATTACTAAACGACAAAGATTTCCTGGAAACGCTTAAATCGTACGACAAAGATAACATACCGATAAAAGTCATACAGAAAATTCGATCAGTATACATCTCGAACCCGTTGTTCACGCCTGAAAAAGCTGCGAATGCGTCGAGCGCTGCCGAAGGTTTGTGCAAATGGGTTTGTGCAATGGACAAGTACGATAAAGTTGCAAAAATCGTCGCCCCGAAGCAAGAAGCGTTGAAGGAAGCCGAAGCGGCGTACGATGAAGTCATGGTGGGATTAAACGCCACCAGAGCGGATTTGAAAACGATATTAGATAAGCTCGAAGCTATGGAGACAGAGTTGAAGAAGCAGAACGATAAAAAAGCTAACCTCGAAGCAGAAGCGAATTTGTGCGCAGTAAAGTTACAACGCGCCGAGAGTTTGATTTCAGGTTTAGGCGGCGAGCGCGCTCGTTGGAAGAAAAAAGCGGAAGATCTCGGTCGACAGTATGAAAATATTGTTGGCGACGCGATCCTTTCCGCCGGTACTATCGCATACTTGGGTGCATATCCAATGTCTTGCAGACAAGAGATGCATGATATGTGGATGCATGAGCTCAATAAATCGAAAATAATCTGTTCGACTAAATGCGAGTTGATTGACATTCTCGGCGATGCCGTCAGAATTAGGGAATGGCAAGTTGCGGCGTTGCCAAACGATCAATTCTCCATTGAGAACGCCATCATAATCGAAAATGCGAGACGTTGGCCTCTTATGATTGATCCACAAGGGCAAGCAAACGCTTGGATTAAAAATATGGAGAAGAAGAATAACCTCAGAGTCGTGAAACTGTCTGAAGATGGAGCGCATATGCGGGAACTCGAAAACGCCATTCAGTTTGGTACGCCGGTATTACTAGAGAACGTCGGAGAAGAACTCGATCCAAGTCTAGAGCCTTTACTTCTGAAGCAAACATTTAAAAGCGGAGGCGTGACGTGTATGCGATTGGGAGACGCAACAGTTGAGTATTCGGAAGACTTTAGACTTTACATTACGACGAAACTTCGAAACCCGCACTATTTACCGGAGACGGCGGTGAAAGTGACATTGCTCGATTTCGCAATCACACGAGAAGGTTTGAGCGATCAACTTCTCGCCTTGGTCGTTGCAAAAGAACGCCCGGATCTGGAAAAGCAGAAAGATGAGCTCGTTACGCAATCTGCGAAGAATGCGCGAGAGTTGAAACAGCTGGAAGATCAGATTCTAGAGGTTTTATCAAACTCTGACGGCAACATCCTCGACGACGAGCGTGCGATTAAAATTATTACAGACTCCAAGTCGGTCTCTGAATCCGTTACGCAAGCTCAAGCTGAGGCAGAAGAGACTGAGAAAGACATTAACGCTGCAAGATCTGCGTACTCAAGTTCTGGATCTTACGCAGCTTTACTCTTTTTCTGCATATCAGATTTGGCTGCGATTGAATCGATGTATCAGTACTCGCTGCAATGGTTCTCGCGATTATTCATCGCCTCTGTCGTAAACTCCAAATTTGAGAAAGCTACATCAGTATCATCATCAGTGGAGGAGACCGCCGTCGAAGATTCGGTCGATACTCGACTGAGAGATATCCGAACGCACTTCACGAAAAGTCTCTACGATAATGTCTGCCGCTCGCTCTTTGAATGCGATAAACTTCTGTTCTCGTTCTCGCTGTGTTCGCGCATTTCTCGGGACGAAGGGATGCTCGACGGACAAGAGTGGAACTTTCTACTCACGGGCGTTCAGATTGGATCAAAAGTTGACAAGAATCTAGTAGAAAAACTCGTACAAACTGTGGACTGGATCGATGAAAAGCGCGCGAATGATTTTGCTAATTTATCCTTTCTTCCGAGATTTTCGGATATTTGTGAAAGTATTTTAGATACAACCAATATCGAATCGCAAGAAACGTGGAAAGCTGCGTATGATAGTCCTACTCCGCACGAAGCTGCTTTCCCGAAACCGTATGACACGCTTTCTGAATTCAGTCGTTTGTGTATTATTCGTTGTTTGCGCCCGGATAAGCTTATCCCGGCTGCTCGTAAATATGTCGGCGCGACGCTTGGCGAAAAGTTCATAACGCCTCCAACTTTCGATTTGGAGAAATGTTACGCAGATGCAGGACCGCGTGCACCGCTAGTCTTTGTCTTGTCCGCAGGTTCAGATCCAATGGCAAAGCTCTTACAGTTTGCGGCGTCGAAAGGGGAGGCCGATGCGGTGAAATCGATCTCGCTCGGTCAAGGCCAAGGCCCCAAGGCAAAGAAGCTCATCGATGAAGCTCGCGTAAACGGCGGTTGGGTTGTTTTACAGAATTGTCATCTAGCACCTTCGTGGATGAAAGCTTTGGAGAAAATATGCGAAGATTTAGTCGCTGGTGAAGGTGAAGCGCACAATAGGTTCAGATTGTGGATGACGTCGTATCCGTCGAAAGACTTTCCGATGACGATTTTACAGAACGCGGTGAAAATGACCAACGAGCCGCCCAGAGGGATCCGAGCGAATGTGAAACGCGCTTTAAGTGTACAGCCGCTTTGCGATGATGACTTTTTCGATAAATGTGCAAGGCCTAACGAGTTTAAGCGATTGTTATTTTCGTTGTGTTTTTTTCACGCCAACGTTCAAGAACGACGAGCGTTTGGGCCTATCGGTTGGAACGTTCCGTATGGCTTCGACGACGGTGATTTATCGATATCTGCACGACAACTAAAAATGTTCCTCGATGAAAAAGACGAGGATGAAGAGGATGGTAGCATCGAAGACGAAGCTACTGGTGGTGCTGCCACTACCGTTGCCGATGATGACGAAAAAGCGCTCGTATCTAAAGCAGTCTCGAAGTTACCTCTCGAGGCTTTACGTTATTTAGCCGGTGAATGTAACTATGGAGGCAGAGTAACAGACGCTAACGACCGCATTCTGCTCGCGACTATTCTTGAAAAGTGCTACTCAGAAGAAGCCGCGTCGTCGAATAATTTTGCGTTATCCGCCTCTGGAAAATACGCAACTCCGTCCATCTTGAATCCAAGTCGCGCGCAGCTTCTCGAACACGTGGACGCATTACCCGCTTTACCAGAACCAGAGGTTTTTGGTTTGCACGCGAACGCTGACGTCTCTAAAGATCGCGCGGATGCAGAGGCGATGTGTCGAGATCTACTAAAAATGTCCGGCGATAGCGCGAGCGAGGAAACAAACGAGAATCTCGAGACAGAAGAAAGTGATGAACACGCAACGAAGGAAAAGGATGACTGCGAAGAAGATTCATCTAGTACCACCACAAATGAGGCTGCGGATACGAACACTGCGTTAAAAGAAGTCATCAACGACGCAATCGCCCGTCTTCCGTCTAATTTTAATGTCGAAAAGACGCGAGAAAAGCTCCCTGACGCCTACGCGGATTCTCTCGGAACAACTTTGTGTCAAGAAATGTCCCGATATAACAAGCTTTTGCTCAACATCCGAAAATCTTTACACGAGATTGAAGCCGCTCTCGCCGGACGCGCAGCTTTCTCAGCCGAGTCCGAAGCGTCGAAGAAAGCAATCGAGCGCAACGCCGTTCCGGAAGCCTGGAAAAAAGTGAGTTATCCGTCGCTCAAACCTTTCTCCTCGTACTTTGACGACCTCTTGGAGCGTTGCAGCATGCTCGAGACTTGGGATAGGAATGGAAAGCCACCCGCGGTGTTTTGGATCTCTGGCTTCTTCTTCGCGCAGTCGTTCTTAACGGCCGCGTTGCAGAACTATAGCCGCAAACACAAACTCCCCGTGGACGAAATAGCGTTCGATTTTGAGCCAATCAAAGGCGACGCGAGTGATATTACCGAACCACCCGAAGCTGGAGTGTACGTCTCCGGTCTATTCTTAGAAGGATGCGGGTGGGACGAAGAAAACATGCAACTGGTTGAATCGGAGAAAAACGTCTTACACTCGAAAGCGCCTATATTTTGGTTCAAGCCGAGAAAAGCAGACGAGATTAAGCAAAACGCGAGGTACGATTGCCCTTGCTATCGAACGGCAGAAAGAAGAGGTACGCTCGCGACGACTGGACACTCGACAAACTTTGTCATGCACGTGAAAATGCCCACGAAAGAACCCGCGGAACACTGGATTAAAAGAGGAGTGGCGTTGGTGACCCAACTCAGCGAGTAAATTTTAGAGAAAAGCGTACATTCGGTGCCAATAGTACTTATTTATTACCAAATCATCAAACGAATTCAAAAATATGTTTAAAGCCCTTCAATAGGAACTTGCAAAAACTTCGCCAACTCCGCCGCTTGCCTCTCCACCTCCGCCAACGTCAACGGTTGGCCGATGCGCGTCAACGGGATATCGCCTTTACCTTTGCACTTCACGTACACAACCCGTCTCGGGTTAATCCCGTCAGAGATCTCCACTCTCACCGCCGTCACGTCTTTCAAATCCGTCAACAAGTTCACCCGTCTATTCTTCCCCGGAAACCCATACCTAAACACTCGAAAAATCCCTTCCTCTTTGTTAAACTCGTTATACCCGGCGCCGACGTTCCAGTTGATCGTCAACCATAAATACGTCGCCAACAACAAACCCGCGATACCGTAAAAGCTCATCACCAACCCTTGCGGAAAGAATTGAATGTCCGAAGCGTCCAAGAAAAACACCAAATTGTGTTTGAAATACGCGCTCGCGCCGGTGATCAAAAACCCGCTCGCGCCGGCGGTCACGACCGAGGCCCAAAAGTAATTCGAGAATCGCTTCGCCCCGACCACTGGGTCCACGTACACGATATCGTTGACGATTTTTTTGAACTCATCGTCTCCTCCCGAGGAATCATTGTTGTTGTTAAACATCCCCGCGTTCATTTTCACCGATCTTATCTTCTGCTTGGTGAAAAAGGAGGAGGAAGAGGAGGAGGATAAAGCGTTGTTCACGGCGCAGATCGTCCTCGATGATGACGATGGTGTAATCACCATTTTTTCCCCGCGAACGACGCCCACCCCGCGCAAAGTAGATTTACGCGCGCTTTTGCTGCTACTCATCGTCGCATTAATGATGATGCTGTTGTTGTTGTTGTTTCTAGTGTGTTGTGCTCTTCTGCTCGTCCTCGGGGAGGACAAAATCGCCCCAAACGAGGAGGAGGATACTCCCACCAGTGCTGACATCTTGAAGATTTTTTATGCCGAAAATGTCGACGAAAGATGAGAATTTTTTTTTGATTCTCCTTTTGTTCATTTTTGGAACGTACGAAAATTTACTACAACACAAGACTAATGACTCTCTCTCTCTCTTTTCTCTCTCTCTCTCTCTCTCTCTCTCTCTCGCCACTTCTGATATTCTTCTTCTCTCTTTTAGTAGTGTTATTATTACAAGTGCAACTCTTCCTTTTGTTCTTTTTGTTTCTGCAGTTGTTCTTTGGGTTTCGCGGCGATTTTCCTCGCCGCGGATCTCGGGACGAAGGAAGGTTTCGCTTTCGTCGCTTCGACCGGTTTGGACGGAAGCGGCGGAGGCGTTTCGTCTTTAACCACCGGCGGCGGTCTTTGCTGTTGGGAAGGCGTTGGTGCTTTTGAAGATGGTTTGCCGGACATGACGTTGACGGGTTGGACGGATTCCACCGGAGCCCAGCCGGTTTTCTTTGGCTTTTGTTCTTGTTGAGGTTTGGGCGGCGGAGGCATTGACTTTTGCGGCGGCGGCGTTGGAGGAACGGGCGCCGCGGAAGATTGTAACAGTTTGGCTTCGAGCGCTTGTAACGAAGTGCTGCCGCCGCCGCTTGAAGGTGGAGCTTGCGATATCGATTGCTGCGTGAGCTTTGCTTCTAAGGCCGCCAAAGAGGACGGCGCAGAAGCAGCAACAACCGGTTGTGTTTGTTGCGCTAACTTTGCTTCGATATCGGCTAAAGAAGACACGACGGCAGGCGCTGCCGGTTTCTTCGGCTTCGTCGTAGCTTTTTCGTCCGCCTCTTCTTCCGGTTTCGGCGGCGGCGTCTTCTTCAACAAGTCTTTCAAAGATCCGATGATGCCTTTTTTCTTCGTCGGAGGTGGAGGTTTCGTTTGTTGTTGTTGTTGTTGTTGTTGTTGTTGTTCCGCTAACGCTTTTTGCTCGAGCAATTTGATTTGTTCCATGGCACCGAGCGGTTTGCCAGGCGCCGTTGAGTTCGATGCAGCTAATACACCTCTACCGCGACCAGCGGATTTTGAAAAACCCTTCTCGCCCGGTAACGTTGGTTGTCGGTTCGCGACGGCGACCGGAACCGGTTTCGGCTTCTCCGCTTGCTTCTTGACGTTCTCCGACCCGCCTTTCCAGTTCAAGTTCATTACGTCCTCTAAACTTATGTTCTCAACTTTTTTGACGACGTCCGGCGCCGCTTTACCTAAGCTCGGCATCGCCGGCGGATGCGACAAGTTCACAACCGAAGACACCGCAATCATCGCACCTCTGCAATCTGGCAGCGCCCCTCTCAAATCACTTCCACCAACGAACGTTCCGTCAAACATAATCTCCACGTGTTCGGCAACCATGTGCGTGGTGTGCGCGTCGGTATACCCATGAATGGCGACGACCGTGCCACGCGAGCAGAACGGAGGCGTCCCGGATTCACCGACGTACGCCACGCGATCGCCCAATTCAAAGTCACCTCCGGCGTATAAATCCATCACTTCACCTGGAATGACTGGTTTCATGAGCAACAGAGGACTGACGCCTTCCAACGCCACCGGCATAGGTTGCTTGTAGTTCGCAGACTGATCGCCAATCGTCGCCGCTAACGCTCTCACCGCTTCCTCGGCCGCGACGACAGAGTCCGAAGGCACCAACGGTCGTCTCGACGCAGGTTGCGACTTGAGCCACTTCTTCGCTTCAGCCACTAAATGTTTGTTCGTATCTAAATCGTGCGTTTCGAAGAGTTCCGACATCGTAATCACTCCTCCGTTATCGCTTCCAGCTTCGTTTCTCAAAGCTTCAAACACCCACGGGTGATGCTTTTTATATTCCGAAATTAATCTCTGAGCGTCCACGGAGTATTCCCACCCTTTCTCGCCTTTGCGAGAAAACCCGGCGACGCACAAGTCTTCCGAGGATTTGCGCAAGTTCAAACCGACGTCCACGCGTTCGTTTTTGCCCGCATCCTTAGTTAAACGCGTCCAGACGGCAGATGTGATTTGACCCATGACTCTCGGATCGATGCCGAGCTTTCGAGCGATTTGACCGGCGGATTCAAAGCGAGAGGCGTACCCTTGGAGAATTCTTCTCCCGACGCCGGTGTCTAATCTCACAGGTTCGACATCGACGAATAAGTTCCCAGATTTCAGGTCTTTCGAAACGACTTTGACGTGGGAACCGAAATGCGAGCGACCTAAGAATAAAGCCTCGTCGCCTTCGCGCCACGTGACTTTCATGTCGTCGTCTTCCGAGACGCCTAAATCTTTCGCCGCTTCCGCTTCGCTTTTATCTCTCGGGTGCGCGGCGAGACACAACTGCATCGGGACGACTACTTCGGTTTTCGAGAACCGTTTTTGTAACGTCCCATCTGGATGCCTCACTAATCCTTCGCACGATCGAACGTGTAAAGCAATTTTCGTGTTCGCACAATCCACGCCTTGCGTTCGCATTAGCTCGTTGCTGCCGTTTGTCACGTCCGCGTGCCATTGCGCGCTGTCGTGCGGCTTCGCGACGGTGGTTTGGCCCGGACCGACGACGTATTTACACTTTTGATCGGAAACACCCACGCACAAGGACTCTTTCAAATACGGCCATTTCACGTAGACGCGTTCGTTGAGATACGTCTTCGCGACGGCTTCTGCGGTGAGACCGACGGATTTGTCCGCCACATTCGGCAACGCTTTTCCAATGAAATCTTCGGAACCTTTCCCAATTTTTACGATTAAAGACTCTTTCCTCGTCGCAGTTTGAAACACCACGCATTTCGCGTGTTTCAAATCGCCACGAACGATTTCTACGGTTTTAAATGTCGGGTATCCTCGAGGGTAATCCGCGATGGTTTCGATTTTCAAACCCGGCAACAATGGATTCTTACCTCCCAAACACTTGGCATCGTCTGGGAACTCCCCGGGCGGTTGTTCGTACGTCATCTTCGATTTAGCCGGGAACAAGCCGGCAAATGTTTTCGGAACGGTTGAGTTTACAGCCTCGGTACAGTTTTCGTCGCGTTCGAAAACGATGCACTCGCCCGGCGCATTACGTTTGTTTTGCGCATCGGTGAGCTTCTCTTTTGAAACGGAAGCGATGGCATCTTTCAACACCTTCTCGTCTAAGAACGGGAGTAAAACGACGCCTTCCCAACTGTTTCTTTTACCTTCGAAATCTATTTTGATTTCATCCGGGAAGAACGGTTTCAGCGGCGACGATTCTTCCGTCATGAAGTGACGAAAGAGTTCCGGGAGCAGATGGCTTGAAGCCGGAGGTTGGACCGCCATGAGCTGCTCGAAAGGATAAAACGGTCGACCGTAATTAAACTTAACCGTCAACTGACCTAACCCCGCACATAAATCACTCGCCATGGGCGCGTAATGGTACGGATAATACCACGTCCAACTGGCAACGCCACGGTAGTAGTATCTCAAGACCCAATTCAAACCTTCAAAGTATGCCTGGCGTAACTCATCGACCGGCGCTTTTTCGCCGACTTTCAACTCGAGTTTCTCTCTGTAATACATGTCCTTGTATTGTTGAAGACCGTCGGCGCCGCCTTCGAGAATGGCGTTTCGTTTCGCGACGGACATCATCGTCGGTTCTGGTTTCCCTTCCTCTTTCGCCTTGAGTAATTCGGCTTCAAATTGTTCCATGGCGGTTAAATCGGTAAACGATTCCGAATCCGAAGGATGACCATTTCTCTTACCATTCTTATTATTTCGTTTGGCTTGTTTCTCGTCGAATTCTTGCACATCCATCGCTCGTTGCTCCAAAACGTCGCGTTCGAAACCCGCCATGCGCGTTAGAATCTTTTCCAAGCGAGGCGCGTTGAACGTTCCGCCTCCTTCGTCGCCGGAAATGTACCCGCCCAAAGACGGAAGCATGTCTCGGTACGTATCAAAAAGCGTATTCAAAGCACCTTCGGCGATATCTAACGTCGGTAATGGCGGTAAGAAATCGTTCCCGACCAGCATGCACAAAAACACGATATCGTCGATAACTCTCTCCACGTCGTAGGCGAATCCGCACGCTCCTTTCACCGATCGTTGAAATTCCAAATCCAAATACTCTCTCAGCAAACCAACCTGTAACATCAAAAAACCATCGTCGCTCGGACGTTCTAAAATCTCTCTCGATGGTTGCCCTCTCTCACCACCGCCAAATTTCACAACCTCTCTCAGCAAACAAAAGTGCGGTTCGTGCGTCACCAAGGCCAACATGATCAAATCGGCATCCAAACCGTATAAGCAATGCGACATGTTCGCGTCGTAATCCGGTTTCAATCTCTCCCAACGAATATATTCCATGATTTTATGTTCGCCTTCTCCTCTGACTTCGTGCCCGCTCAAAATCACTTTCACGTTCCTCCACGCCACGTCCTCCGTTTGCTTCTTCCTCACGTAAAACTTCAAATGCTCCGTCAATCTCGCCATAAATTCCGTCCCGGGCGTAATGCAGTTACTATCGAACGGTTCCCCCTGCGCTTCCGGTTCGCCTTTCGCCAACGCCTCCGCCTTCGCCTCTTCCGCTTCCTTCGCCGACCGAAACCGTCTCGACCGCTGTTGATTCATCTTCGCTCTCGGCGCGACGCCGTCGATCGCCATATACAGCAACTTTTTCGGTCGCACCATTCGATATATGTGGTCTAAATACGCGAATACTTTCGCCATCATCTCTTCTTCGGTCATGCGCGTGTTCGTATCCGTTCCTGCGCCGTGGGAGCAGTTGTGAATGACCCCGTTCATGTCCAAATACTGTAGAGAGAGAGAAACAGAGAGAGAGAATTATTAGTTAAAAGTAACAAGAATTAGACTACTCGAGAGTCATGTCCGTCTCTCTTTCGAAGCCGGAAAAAGCGGTCAAAGGAACAGAAAGAAACGCGATGAACGACGACGACGCGCGAACACTTTTGATGTCTCGTTTTGGTCGTCGTCGTCATCCGCTCTCTGTCGTTTGAAAGAACAGAAATTACATCGCATTTTCCCCGTTGTGCGATCACAAATTTCCCGCGCAAAATTGCACTTAAACCGCGCGGGTTTAGTAGATAAAACCAACAACATCATCGATAAGAGAAACGATGACGAAGAGAACACGTACCAAATTATCAATGTCCGGCACACCGGCCGCGTTGACTTGCTGATTCAGCATCGGGTACCGCTCGCTCAGCCATCGGTAGAATTTAGGGACGCCCATAGTAGAAAATCTGGCGACTCCCCTTCGTAATAATGAGGTGTTTGAAACAAAATCGGAGGCAAAACTCGCAGACGAGAGCGTAACTCTGCGCGGAAGAAGAAGAAGAAGAAGAAGAAGGAAAAGAAGGACAAAAAGAAGAAGGAAAAGAAGAAGAGCTTCGAAACGTGTATTCAGTGGCACGCGGTATCAGTGTGCTTTTGTACGAGTATAAAGTAGTACTATAATATTATTATACGGTTCGTCTCTGCTTATCTAAAAAGTTCAACACGTCCGAGGCTTGATCGACGCCGTATTCGACGCACCGGCCAAACGCGACGCCGGCGACGTAGTTTCCGCCTAAAAATAAACCGTCCTCTTCGCTGCACTTTTCTTTTTTCAAAAGTTCTTTAGCTTCGTCTAAGAGTTTCCAGTGACCGAGGTTAAACTGCGGGATAGCTTTGGACCACATGCGAACGCCAACTTTTTTCGGCAACGGCGTGTCTGGTTTTAAGATGGTTTTTAAAGCGTCGGCGTGGACGGCTTGGACGAGTTCGTCTTCGTTGAGTTTTTGAATTTCGACGTCTCGGGCGCCGCCGATGTAGTTGAGGATCATGAATTCGTCTTTAGGGCATCGTCCGTCGTCGGCCCATAAGTAGGAGGAGTAGATGGTGCCTAGCGTGCGCACTTTTTGCGTTCGCGGATGGAGTTGACCGAAACCGGTCAAGCCGCCTTCAGGCAAGGCTGAACGGCCGTCTAATTTAAACGCGTCGCGTTTGTATGCGACGGTGACAGACGCAACAGGTGGGTAGTAGAACTTCTCGAACGATTTCGCAGCTTCTGGCGCGATACTTCGCACCGTATCCGCGACCACGTACGCCGGTTGCGTAAACACGACGGATTTCGCCTTCACTTTCTTCTCCCCTTCTGGAGTTTCGTACGTCAAAGAGAACAGACCGTCCTCGGTTTTTTCCGTTTTGATCAGCTTCCACTGCAACTTCACGATGCCCTCTCCTAACTGCTTCGCCAATCCTTCCGGTAACGTTTGCAAACCGCCTTTAAAACTCCCAACCGTTTGACCCTCAATCACCGGCAATCTCGGATCTCTCGGATTTTCCTTCTTCTTCTTCGCGCCTTCGTATTGCGCTTTCAACGCGCCCGGAAACAAACCCGGCCACGGACCTTTATTCTCTAATACCGAAACTCTACCCGTCGCGGCTTCCGCGCTCAACATCGCCGGATCACCGGCGTACACGCCCGAGCAAAACGGTTCAATTAATCTCTGAAACGCCTCTTCGCCTAAATTTCTAGATACAAACTCCTTCACCGTTTCCTCCTTACCTTCCTCTTTCGGCATGCGAATACCCACCGCCCCTAAACCAGCTCGAATCTTCCCGGGCCAGGTCAAAAAATCCCCGAGCACTGCGGTCGGTATATCCTTCGGCAACGCTCTCAACTCCCCATCCCACAACACGTACCTATCCGAATCCGGGTTCGCGAGAACGATATCCTCCTTCATCCCGGCGTCGCACGCTAACTTCAACACCGCGTCTCCCGGTTGGTACGAGTTCGGTCCTTCCTCCCATATGTATTGACCGTCATTCTTCGAGGTCACGTTCCCTCCGACGCGGTCTCGGATTTCCGTGACCATGATATCGCACGATGCGTTCTTCGATTTCATCGTAAACGCCGTGGACAACCCAGAGACACCACCACCGACGATGATCGTATCTTTAATACCCAAAGAGTTGTTCTCGTCGTCAGAAGGAGAAGACGAAGACGAAGACGCGCGCACCACAAAGTTGCTCCCTTTGCTGCCGCTGCTGGAAAGAGCAGCTCGGACGCTTCGTGTTCTTCTCGTCGACGACACCTTCGCGCGGTTAATGCTGTTCTTCTTGGTTCCAATCGAGGATATCCCCGTCGTCATCGTCATCGTCATCATAAACTCCTTTCTTTACGAATATCTTCGCACAGCTTCAATCTCTCTCCTCCGAGAAGATGACAGAAGGTATATCAGCGCTGCTCGCTTCTCGGGTGTCGTGCAAAACGCCTGCGTTTTAAAGCAAAGAGAGAGCGAGAGAGAGAGAGAAAGAACACACGCGTCAAAGATATGAAGACGTGTGAGATATCTTTTTTCCCCAGAGTTTTTCCCTGTCAGAGTGAACACAACGAGAGGCGCACAGATGTCTTCTCCCGATGCTGCGACTGCTGCGACTCTGTTGGGAGTGGGAGTGAGGACGCGAGCGCAGAAAAGACGGAGAGGGGACGAGAGTAATTCTTCTTTGTGGGATGTGGTCGTGAAGTGCGACGATATAACTTTCACTCACATTCTTCCGAGGTTGAATGCGACGGATGTGAAATTCTTGCACGGAGTGAACAGTGAAACGAGAAAGTTGATTAAGAGATCATCTCGCAAGAAGGAGTTGAAAGAGAAGTTTAAAGTTGAAGAGATGTCGTCGATTTCGACTTTGGAAGTTGCGTGGGAGCATTTTCCGTGGGACGAGTATGACTACGATGCGGAAGAAGAGATGGACGAAACATATTTCTGCTGGAAAGTTGCTCAAACGAATAAACTCGAGTTGCTCAAGTGGGCGCGAGAGGAGAAAAAGTGTGATTGGGATGTAGGGACGATTAATAGGGCCGCAGAACAAGGCAATCTGGAAATGGTAAAGTATTGCGTGGTAAAGAAGTGTCCTATCGGTATGTATGCGTGTGCACGTGCTGCCCAAAACGGTCATCTCGAGGAACTCAAATACTTACACGAAGAAGTCAAAGCGCCTTGGGATTCGGTCACTGCCGATTGGGCGGCTCACAATGGTCATCTCCACATACTCGAATATCTTGTTGAGCGCAAATATGATAAATTTGACGCATATGCGTGTTGGTATGCAGCCGAGAAAGGCCACTTGGACTGTTTGAAGTACTTGCACGAAACCGCCAAAGCGCCTTGGGACTGGTTCGCCGTATCGGAAGCGCACCACAACAACCAAACCGAATGTTTACAATACCTCCTCGACAACGACTGCCCTTTACCAGATGGTTGGCTTTATGAAGGAGGAACATTACACACTGCCGATGAAAACAGTGACGAGTTTGATGATTGAACTCTGACGCATTATCGTCATCATCCTCATCGTCGTAAAAGACACGCGCGCCGGCCGAAGCGAGGCAAAGAGTAAAATCGAACGGCGGCGCGAGAACAAAACTTGTAATAACAAATCAGGCAGCGACGCGAAAAGCACAAACGTATTCTCCACATTTGGAATATCTTCGTTTCCTGCGCGAAACAATTCACGCGCGCGCAAAACCCTTCTCCATTATTATTTTTACGCAACGCTTAAATTCCATATCATACGAATATTTTTACTTCAGAAAAAATACTCAAAGAGAAAAAAAAGCGAGCGTTTCATAACAACAATAATGACCGATGACGATGATGATATAAACGATTACCAGCATCCAATCGATGGGTTAGATCACTGGGTGAACCTTTTGAAAGGAAACGATGCGTTTTCGTACACGTACGTGTCCTGTTCGGCGGGAAAAGAAACAGAAGAGAGGAAGTTCACGGCGAGAGATATGCGTTCGAGGCATCGAAAGCTGGCGAAAATGTTCAACTCCGAGAAGACATTTTCCTGGACGACGCGGACGATGGAGGAGAGAGAAAAGGAGAATAAAAGAGTGATATTTCTCTATGAACCTGGGGTTGATTGGTTTCCGGTATTTTTGGCGCTGATGCGTGCGAGCGTGGTACCGTGCGTGGTGTATCCGATAGATCCCATGACGACAGCGAGAGACGTTCTGAGAGAAAGGTACGAGTTTTTGAAAACGCTGGCGAAGGAATGCGCGGGAGTCGTGTGCAGTTCGAAGATGGCGACGGCGTTGAAGTTGACGAGATTGAAATTGTTGGACACGCACGGGTTGAACTGCCAGATGTGGGTGATGGATGGATTTGAGACAAAATTCGAGACGGCGAGTGAGTTTCGCGAGGACGAGGAGGAGGAAAAAGAGCCGATTTGGAAACGCGATCCCGAAGCGACGGCGTTCATACAATACACGTCCGGATCGACGGGGAAGCCAAAAGGCGTTATTCTTTCGCATCGAGCGTTAACTGAAAATTGCGCGGCCATCCGAAAAGGGTTCAAAACGAATCCGTACGACTCGCTGTGTTCGTGGTTACCTCAATATCACGATATGGGGCTTATCGGCGGTTTTTTCGTTCCGTTGACAATCGCGTGCGGGTACGACGATATCGACGTGAGTTTACTTCCGAAAAAAACGACGTGTGTTTTTATCAGCCCGATTGCTTTTGCAAAAGATCCGTCGGTTTGGATCCGACTCATGTCAAAATACGAATCGACAATGACGCAAGCGCCGGATTTCGCATTCACGTTAGCCGCGAGGAAGTTTAGCTCGAGCGATTTGAGAAACGCGGAAACGTTGCGATTGCACTCACTTCGTCACGTGTTGAACGCATCCGAACCTGTACGTTCGCAAACCGTGAACGTTTTTTTCGATACGTTTCAACAATACGGTTTGAAGAGATCAAGTTTACGCGTCGGATATGGATTGGCCGAAATTTGTGTGTACGCGACGGAACATCACGTCGAGTTTTTCCGCGCGAATCGAGACGCGCTCGAGTCCGGAGACATTCGCGTAGCAAAAGAAGCAAAAAATGGAGAACCGTTCATTGAAGTCGCTTGCGTCGGCGTGAATACGCGAAACTGTTTCAAAATACTCGAGTTTGATTCAAATTGTGAGGTAAAAGCTCCAGGTCAAGTTGGTCGCATCGTGATTACGAATACCCGTTCCGTTTGCTCCGGGTACGTAAACGACGAAGCGAGAACCCGCGCGACTTTTAATTTTCATCGAAAGGAAGTCGTTACCGGAGACGAAGGGTTCGTTCTCCAAGACGGACGCGTGTTTATTCTCGGACGCATCGTGGATATTCTCGACATCTCTTTCTTTGCAAATAATATTCGCGAAGGTGCGTCGTCGAGAATTCAAGCGAACGAGTTTGAACGCGTCGCGTTAGCGGGGCCGATGTGTTCGGTTCAAAATGTCGTTCGGAGAGGCTCGGCGTCTGCGTTCGGCGTCGGAAAACACGAAAGCGCGAGAATTGTTTTCGTCGTCGAAGTATCCGATGCGTTTTTTTCGAAATCTAAATCCGTCAATGCACTTCGTCGCGAAATCGAGTGTGAAGTACTCAAAACGTACGGTGAATTTCCCAGAAGGCGATTCGAGGTTCTTTTGACGTATCCGCGCTCGACGCCGAGAACGACGAGCGGTAAAGTTCGGCGATATGCCGTCCGCAGAAAATACATTGAAAAAGGGATTGAAGCTATCGCTGAAGAAGATGACGCTGACGAAAACGGCGAAAATGATGAAACGGATGAAATCGATAAAGTTGTGCTCGAGATCGTCCGACAAGAAAGTGTCGATGGAAAAGGTGCGAGGACGCTTCGAACGCCCCTCCTCGGGGCAACGTCCGTTCAATTTACAAAAATTGGAATCGAAATCACGAAACGGTTAGAAATAACTTTGGATACTTATCATCTGCTCTCGTGTACGAACGCGCGAGACATATCTGTACTCGTAAAGCGAGCATTAGACGACGACTATGATCAATGCTTCAACGACAATAGCATCATCGCCACCAAGAACGAGACGCCGACGAAGAAACGATTTCCGAGCGCGCGGTTCGCAGCGTTGTTCCTACTCTTATTTGCCGCGCAACATAACGGTAATCAAATGCTCGCGGATAATACAGCGCAGCAACCACGCGTGATACCGCACTTTTACGACAATCGAGCGAATGAGTGGTTATATGTACTGGTTCCTTTTCAACTCATATCTTTACTCCTCTATAAATTTGTCTTCGCGATAACTCGCGCGCAGCGTTACGAATCCATCAATCTGATAGGTGCTTGGTTTGGTCTGCTGAGCTGCGTGATGATGCATGGCGTTTCAAAAGCAGCGTGGTTAATTTTATGCTGCGTGCTTTCGTTCAGAGCGAGGAAGAAAGCACCGCGTCTGTTTAGAAAACCGTCTTTCATCTGGCCCGTCGCGTGCGTATCCTTCGCGTGCGTTGCTCAGTTGGAACGCAAGCACACTTCTACTCCGCTCTTGGCTGCTTCTGGTCACATCGATACTACCGGTTCGTCACTTTTAGATGGCATGTATGGCAAGACCTCCTTCCACATTTTTCGTGCAGCCAGATACGTCGTACTACGCGTCGTTGATTATTACCTATCATCCGCGACCGCCGGCAACCAGAACGCTACGGATGATGGGGACATGATAACGTTCTTACATTACGTATTTTTCGCGCCTTTGTTTCAGTGCGGACCGTTAATACGCGGCGGTTTTGATACTTTTTCCAAACGTCTGAAAAAGATATCCTCCACGCGTCGCTTTAATGCTGCTAGCAAGCAAAACACTATTAAACGTGTCGCGCGGCAATTCGCGAAGGACGCGTTGGATCTTTTCGGTTGGTTTCTGGTTTCGAATTTCTTGGCTACAAGTCAAACGATATTATCTGCACCACCGTCGTCGTCTTTACGTCTTCTCTCGAGACTTTTACACATCTTCGCCACCTCCCGAATTGCATTCAATTTAGGCAGAGTTATCGCTCACGCCATGCTCTTCACCGACGTCGCCGACGACACGCCGCTCTTCCTCTACGACTGTCTCGCCAGTTTTCGAACGCTGTGGTGGAATTTCCACGTCAGCTTCCGAGACTTCTTCGCGCGAAACATCTACAGCAAACGCGAGAGTAAAACCGTCGCCATCGCTTTAACATTCCTCGTCAGTGCCTGTTTCCACGACGTCTCCTTCTCCGACCGTCGCTGGATGTACTTCTTCCTCGCGAACACCTTCGGCGTCCTCCTCGAACGCTCGCGCCTTCTCTCCTCCTCCGTTGCCGCTCCAAAAAAAGAAGCAGATGAAAGAAGAAGAGGAGTAGTAGTATCATCGCGACTCAAAGCCGCAATGAACAGGTCTTGCCTTTGGACTCTGGTCGTCTTCTCCGACGGTACCATTCCACATTGCGTTTCAAATTACGCGCGATACTTCGTCAAGACGTTTGCGCTTTCATGCGTCCTTTCGTAGGAGTCATATTTTTAGGAGTCACATTTTACTCTGTCCTTTTAAGAAAGATTTCTTCTTCATTTAAGTTTTGTTGTGTTATTACCACTTGCGCTTACGCGCTCTTTTATCTATCAGAAGAGAGAGATATGCGCGCGTCGTCGCTGTCCTCCGCGTTCTCTGTTCTTCCTCCTTTACTATTTAAAAGTAACCGAAATAAACTTCCGCCGTTTAATAATAAAAGACACCGGTATCGCAACACGTATTCCATCAATGTTGTTTGTGAGGAAGCGTCGTCTCCGTTCCAATGCGAGCGGTGCTCAGATACGGGATACCAAACGTGCCAAACGTGCGAAGGGTTCGGCTCGCTCCCTTCTGGCGGCTTCTCCTCGAAAAATTCCATCAACTTTGACAAAGTTCTCGGGACCAATTGGACGGCGCTTCTGCGAACAAAAGGGTGGAGACATTTCGAAGCGACGGCGAAACGAGTGGATTCTGAGACGAGAAGCAAATTCGTGACGTTATCCGCCACGTGCGACCGCGAACAAACGATTGAAGTTCCACTGGTTGAATTGAAAAATCGAGAGAAGTGGGCGGCGGGATGGCAACAAAAGGAAAACATAGAGTGGGACAATGAAGCGCGGGACAATTCTGGGGCGTTGATTGGGAAACCGAAACGGTCGCGGAAGGCGTGTAAACGGTGCCAAGGCGAAGGGAAAATTGTATGCGCGGGCGGGAAGAAGTGTAAAGCCGGGAAGGCGATGCAGAGGCAAAAGTTGATACAGATATCGGTGGAAACTCGTCTGAAGGAACTTTCCAAGAGCGAGGAGGCAGACGTGGAGACGAAGAGGAAAGCGAAGAAGGCGGTGAAGGAGATGGCGAGGGTGAAGGAAAAAGAGGAGCAGAGGAAACGAGAGTTGAAGAGTCGCTTTGGCGGTAACGACGAGGAGGAGGATACGGAAGAGGACATACCGAGTGGCATCAAAACGAAGAATACAAGGAAGAAGGAACGCACCGACGCGGACGGAAATTGGGCCGACGCCAGATTACGAAAACGAGACGAACTTTTAGAAAAGTGGATTCAAGGCGGTTCTTCGGCCTCGGGGAGCGACGACGATAGGCAATAAAAAGGGTAGAAATAGAAGATTAGATATAGCAGCAGATTAGTCGGTCGTCGTACCATTAACACTCAATAACGATATTAAATTATCTATATTTACAACATTTTCAAATTCAGACGGAAGAATAAAGGCGTTACTCTCTCTTTCTCTCTCGCTCTAAACAAGTAGTATATACACAGTCAGCACGTTGGAACGTTTGATCTCTTTGAATTCTAACACGCGTTATCCGGATTCCTCTCCTCCACGTACCCGAACATCAACCCGTGTCCTTTCTTCGTGTCCCACCCGTCGTCTTTTTCTCTCTCCTGCATCGCTTCCGGCGCTCGTTTCTTCCCTTCCCCAGGCGCGTCCATCGGTTTCACCACCCCGTCCTCCCAAATCTCCACCACTTTAAAGTTCCCGAACGCATCCGTATCGAACGAATACGTCACCGCGCACCCTTCGTTTTGCGGGTGTTTGTACTTCCTCGGTTCCGAGCGCGAGTGTCTGCTCTCTTCGGCGAGGAGAGGGAACCGTTTTTTGCCTTCGCCGGGTGCGTCCGACGGTTCGACGTTCGCGCTGGTCGCGAGAGAGATCTGATTTTTCCTCCTTCTCTTGGGGGGTAAAAGTCCTCCAAAATGAGACAAAGACGAGAATACAGAAGAAGAAGAAGAAGAAGAACACGAAGTGGAACAACTCGTCGTTCTCCCGTGACTGCGAGTCGTCGTAGCAGAATACCTCGAGGAAGAACTCGTCGTCGCGCTTCTTGAAAACGACGACGACGAGAGAGAAGAAGAGATCATCTTCGCGGGAGAGAGAACGCGCATCATCACGACTGGCATTTTGTATGGTGTTTCTTTCCAAAAAGAAGATCAAAAAAGAATCCAAGAGAAAGAGAAAAAAGAACAAGACCGAGAGAGTTTACCTAAACCCTAATTGTAATAAAACCCTAAATTTTTTTTTCTGCGTTTTTCTTCCTCTCCTTTGTTTTGTGTTGGAACGACTCTCATAAAAAAAGGCGAGAGAGACACGAAACACACGTCGTATAGAATAAACAACACACAGAAGAAGAAGAAGAAGAATACGCAATGAATGCTTCTGCGTGCTGCCAACAACAGCGAGGGTATTCTTCTTACTGTTCTTCTTCTCGTGATGATCTCTTCTCAAATTTGAGAAGGAGGAGGCAAAGGCGAACGAAACCTGTCCGGGGGAGCGTTTTTGCTGCTTTTGATGATGATGATGATGAAAGAAGCCGGCGTCGCACCGCGATGGAAGCGAAGATTGATGAGAACAAAAACGAAGAAGAAGCAGAAGACGACGACGACCTCGAGCACGAGTTTCTCACGAACGAAAAGGATTTGGGGGAAATCGACTTTGCGTTTTCGAGAAGAGGAGGAAATGGACCGGTCGCTTCTTCTTCTTCTTCTTCTTCTGAGGAACGCGAAGGAGATGAAGAAAAAATTCAGATTCCAACGGTTCGACCTCGAGAAGAAGACGCGAAAACGAGCGACGTCGAAACGTTAAGGTCCACGCGATTGATTGAAAAACTATACGAAACAGTGGTGAACCCGGTGAACAAGCTCGAACCGGAAATGCGAAAACTGACGAGCGTGGAGTTGAGAGCGAAAACGTTGGAATTTCGAGCGCGGTTACGGTTAGGGGAGACGCTGGAAGACGTGCTCGTGGAAGCGTTCGCGGCGGTTCGAGAGGCGTCGAGGAGAGAACTCGGTTTGAGACATTTTGACGTGCAGTTAGTTGGTGGAGCTTTGTTACATAAAGGTGTGGTCGCAGAGATGGCGACCGGGGAAGGTAAGACGTTGGTGGCGACGTTGCCGGCGTATTTAAACGCGTTGAGTCGGAGAGGCGTGCACATCGTCACGGTGAACGACTATTTAGCGGAGAGAGACGCGTTGACGACGGCGAAGATTCACGGGGCGTTAGGTCTAACAGTTGGATACGTTTTGAGCGAAGACTCGCCGGAAGAGAGGAGGAAATCGTACGATTGCGATATCACGTACGTGACAAACCAAGAGATTGGTTTTGATTATTTGAGAGATAACATGGCGACGAGCGTAGACGAGTTGGTAGTGATGACGAGACCTTTGAACTTTGCCATCGTGGATGAAGTCGATTCAGTTTTAATCGATGAAGGACGGAACCCGTTATTAATAACCGGTCCATCCGATATGGACGAGGGCCCGAGGTACGTCGCGGCGGCGAAAATAGCAGAGAGTCTCGTCGAAGGGAGGGATTACAAAGCCGATAGGAAAGAAAAAACAATCGAAATGACCGACGAAGGCATGACGAACGCGGAGATTTTGTTAGACGTGGAAGATTTGTGGGACCCGGTCGACCCGTGGGGAAAATACGTCATTTTAGCCGTAAAAGCAAAAGCGTTGTTCATACGAGACGTGGATTATATCGTTCGCGACGATCAGGTGATCATCGTCGATCCGGGTACCGGGCGGGTACAGATGAATCGCCGATGGAACGATAACTTACACCAAGCCGTAGAGGCGAAAGAACAAGTGGAAATTCACAGCGAAAACGCAATCATAGCGAGCGTATCGTACCAATGTTTCTTCAAACTGTATAAAAAATTGTCTGGAATGACTGGTACGGCGACAACGGAAGCCGAAGAGTTTGAAATTATTTACAACTTGCGCGTCATCGTCGTGCCGAAGCACCGGCCAAACGCTCGCGTCGATGCGCCGACGGCAATGTTCCGAGACGCGATGACCCGGTGGAATGCCGTCGCGAATGTTGTCGTATCCTGTCACTACGAAGGTAGACCGGTATTAGTCGGAACAACTTCGGTAGAAGATTCGGAAACATTATCGATGGTTTTAGACGAGTATTTATGGCGCGCGCCGGACGATACCGTGGTGAAAGGCGTCGCGCATAACTTACTCAACGCGCGTCCGCAATATGCCGCGAGAGAGGCGGAAACGATCGCACAAGCCGGCAGATTAGGTGCAGTTACTATTGCGACGAACATGGCTGGGAGAGGTACGGATATTTTACTTGGAGGTAACGCGGAGGGATTAGCGAGAAAAGCGATGAAAGAGCACTTATTCGAGGCGCTCGGGCTAGGGGACGTGTTAGAAGAAGAACGCGAAACGGCGTTTCAAAGCGTTTCAGAATCGCTAGCGACGGTGAATTTATCGGAAACACCCGCACAAATAGCGTTGGAACAAGCGAGGTTGATCGCTAAAGCCGCGTGCGAGAGTGCGGGACCGATGAATATCGATTCGGCGAACGAGATGCTGGTTCGATCGGTGGAGAAAGCGGGAGAGAAAATTAGACGCGAGGAACAGAAGAAGCAAAGATTGTTGCTGACTGGCTGGGAAGCGCAAGGGATAAACACCAACGAAGACGACGACGAGGAAATTAATGACGAGAAAGAAAAGAAAAGAGTTCCCTTTGAAATTGCGATTGATTTTGCTGCCGAACAAACGCTTCGCGAAACCGCGCGTTTGTGCAAGCTCGAGTCGCAGGAGGTTATTCGTCGAGGTGGCTTGCAAGTCGTCGGTACCGCTTTACACGAGTCTCGACGCATCGATAGACAACTGCGAGGTCGCGCGGGAAGACAAGGTGACCCCGGTTCGACTGTATTTTGCCTCTCCTTAGATGACGAGATGATTCGCACGTACAGCCCGGCAATGTCGAAACAATCGAGCGCGTGGGATTTCGCCGGTTTGGCGCCAGAGGAGCCGATGTACGGATCACTCGTCGACATTCAGTTAGAAGGCATCCAAAAAAACATCGAAGATTATCTTAGCGCGGGAAGGCAATCGACGTTCGATGCCGATAGGGTGTTAGATTCGCAAAGAAACGCGGTATACGAGTTACGGAGAATGGTGTTAGTCGGCGGTCAACAAACCTTGCGCGAGCGTCTGTTTAGGTACGTTGACGCCATCGTGGACAACTATTGCGTCGCGGCAAACGTGAGCGGTTCAACCCCAGCGAAAGATTGGAATATTGAATTGCTCATGGATTTGTTGAGAGAAGTTTTCGCTGGACGTAAAGACAGGTTCCGACTGACCAATAACGAACCGGTATCTCCTCACCCGCACTATTTGCCCGGCGTCTCCGCGGCAGATTTGAAAGACGCTTTGTTACACTTGGACGATAAGAATGGATCGAGAACGTTACCAGAACCGAGACGCATGCCGCCCTTAGACGCAAATCCTGTCGCCGTGAGAGCGTCTATTTCAGGCGTAAACTTAGCCTATGCCGATGGCTCAGGACTTGCCGGCGGATTAGAGAAAACCGATTCATCCGGTTCCGTCGCCGACACGGAACCGGAAGCTGAAAAAGATGCCATCTCCGAACGATTAAAAAAGCGCTTAGAGCCGCCAAAAGAAGAAAGTTCTTCAAAAGATGTCGTCAAGGCATTCAGTTCCGGACGGCACGCGAAGAAAGCGAGGCAACTGAGAGCGTACCTCTCCGAAGCGGCTATTCAGCAATACCTAGATCGGTTCGCGCGCCTGGCGAGGTTGGATTACATCCGAGAGGAACTCGAAGATGTCGAACGTCTGTGGGTTTTACGCGCAATTGACGAGCGTTATAAACAACATCTCGTTCACATGTCCAGTTTGAAAGATTCTGTGCAAGTTCGAGCGTTTGGCCACTTGGACCCGAAGGAAGAGTTTAAAATTGACGGCGCCAAGGCGTTCGTAGATTGCGTGAGCGACATGCGCATCGACGCGTTGCGCAACGTATTTTTCTTTGTCGGCGCGAGTATTGAACCGACGACGGAATATGAAACCGTTCCTGCGTCTAATACCGCTAGTGGCGGCGATGACGATGATGAGGAAAGCAGCTACGACGCAGACGAAGATTTGATGAAAGAGTTGACGGAAGAAGAGAGGGAAAAAGTCCGTTCGTTTCTGGCGCGCGCAAAGGAAAGTGGCATTTCTGTGACGGAGTCCGAAGACGGCTTTGGTGAATGGACCGGGAGCATCGCAGAAGACGATGTCGCCGACGTCGATGAGGACGAAGATTCCATTTAGGAGCTAACTACTACTAGAATTTAACTATCGCTATCGCTATCGCTGCTGCTGCTACTCGATGAACTCTCATCTCGTCGACTGCGCTTCTTCTTTCTCTTCTTCTCTTTCCTATCTTTGCGCTTTTTCTCTTTCTTTTTCTTTTTCTCTTTCTTCTTCTTTCTTTCTTTCTTTTTCGAACGTTTGCGTCGTCGGTCGTCGTCGTCGTCGTCGTCGGAATCATCTTCAGAACTTCGTTTCCTATCGCTCTTGTTCTTTCCAAACGCGGAAGATCCAAGGAAAACAGGGGGCTTTTCCTCCTCCTTTTTTCCAAAAACTGGCGGTGGTGGAGGAGGAAGTGATTCGACAGATTTTTTCGGTCTAGGGATGAATTTCGGAGGAGGCATCGGTTTGTCGAGGTCTCCTTCTACTTCCTCTCTTTGTTGTTGTTGTTGTCGTTGTTGCTGCTCCTTTTCGTCTTCTTCTTCCTCTTCGGAAGAACTTTCATCCTCTTCCTCCTCCTCATCGTCGGAGTCTTCGAAAATAGCTTTGAACAAATCCATCGGCTTCTCGCGTAAAGGTAAGGGAGGAGGAGGTGGAGGCACTTGCATCAACTGGCCTGGAGCGTCCAATTCTCCCACATCGTCTTGATCATCTTTTGGCGCCTTCACCACTTTTGCGTCATCGTCGTCTGTCTTTTTATTCGTCATATCTTCTCTTTCCTTTTTTGACATGAACTTTGGCTGCTTTCCCAAACGGATCTGCGTCGTCTCTGGGAGGAGATCCACAGTTTCTGTTTTAAAGCTCGCTTTGAACTTTGACGGTCGCGCGTGTTCGCGTCCGGCGTACGGGTCTTGAATACCGAGGCGTTTACACAAGAGTAACGCCGGCGACCACGGAATAGTCGTTCTCGTGTTTACAATCATCCTCGACATTGCCTCGCGTTGCGCATCTCGCTCTTTCTCGACGTTCTTCAAGTTTGCTGCCTCGACAGCTTCCAGTTTCTCTCTCTCTTCGCGAATCTTGGCGAGTTCTTTAGCGGTTTGTAAACCACCAGACGGCACTTCCGCGTTGACGATATGTCCCGAGGTGGTGAACATATTCGACATGGTCGCTAAGATCTGACTTTTATCTTTTTCATTGATTGCGGCTGAAAGGTTGACCTTCTTGACGTCATCGACGATTGGTTGACCTCGCGCTGGAATTTTCATCATTTCGTCTTGGACTGATGGTGGTTGCGGCGGCGGCGGCGGTACCGTGCGTTTCAAAGGTTCTTCTCCTAAAAGTTTCCCTCGAGACTCCGCGTCGTGCTTTTGCTGTTTCGAGATGTCGTACCCTTTTGCCGCGGAAAGTAACGGCGCAATCTTTTCTTTCGCGCTCGCCAACACTATCCGCGCGTTTCTCCTCTCTTCCAACTTTGCTTTTTTCAAACAGTACGCGTACGAGCTCGCGCCTTCGCCGCCAAAAAGAAACGAAAATTTCTTATCCTTCTTTTGCTTTTGTTTCGCCAACTTCTCGAACGCCTCGCCGTTTCGCGCGACAAAACGCGCCAACGATTCGATGACTTTACGTTTCTCCTCGGAAAGTTTGCGCATTTGAGGCGGCGGCGGCGGTAATTCTTCTTCTTCGTCCTCTTCTTTTTCCTTATCGATGGTATCCTTGGTAACGCCGTCTGTATCGAAAACGTGTCGCTCGTTAAACTCTTTCGGCACTTCCGGCGCTTGAAACCACTCTATTTCTTCCGGTACCGTATCACTCTCCACAAATCCTGGGAACTTATGCCCTCTTTCGATCGCGTCTCTTGTTGCACGATCCGGTAACCGTTTTACCCCTAAAGGATTCCGTAACGCGTCTTTTTGCCGGTGATCGGCTCCGCGCCCGAATCGATCGTTCTCGTCGTCGTCCTTTTCCTCGTCCTCGGAGTTTAATTCAAAAGTATACTCCGCGTTCTTTTCTCTAGGTCTTTCGTCGTATACGTTCATATCGTCGTCTACTTCAAACGCGCCTAACCCAAATGCCGCGCCTCGCTGTTTCTTCTCGCCTTCTTTCGAATATCGCTCTCTTTTCTTCATCAACTCGTGTTGGTCTCTTTTCCGAAATTCTTCCGCTCCTGCGTACGGATCGTACCCGATGCCCCAACTGTTATCTTTAACATTGATCACTCCTCCTCCTCCTCCTAACAGTGACACCAGCTGTTGCCCGTACCGTGTTCTCCACGCCTGCTCGTCCTCTTTCGTCGCTTTGAACACGATTTTACCGTTCACTTTCTTCTTACGTCTCCCCAAGGACTTCCCGACTCTCCATCCCATTTTCACCAACAATTTCGTCCCGATGCCACTAATGACTGGTTTCACGTAGTCGAGTATACTTTTCGCCAAGGCTTTTGAAAACCCTCGCTTCTTTTCTTCTTCTCGCTTCGTCCTCTCCTCCGCCGCGGCGGTACCGAACGCCATCCGCCGCCCGGTTGTTCCGTCTTCCTCCTCCTCTTCCTCTTCTTCGCCTTCGATCCGTCGGAATCCGGCCATCACCTCCCCTTCCTTCCCGAACGCGTCGTACTCTGCGTTTGTCCTCATCTTCCCTTTCTCGTACTCTTCCAATTCCTCCTCGTCCATGAAATCTTCCATCGTCTGTTGTTGTTGTTTTTTCTCGTCATTCGCTCTCGAGCTCTTGAACTGTTTCGGTTGCCACCCTTCTTTACTCCCGACCGTGTTGAAATACCCCGCGGAAAACCCTCCGGTAAACGCGCCGTGGAAGCGCCGGCGGCCCTGCTCGTCCGTGGCGATGTGTTGTTCCTTTTGTTTGTTCTTCTTAAACTTCTTCGAAAGTGGTTGTTCGTGATGGTGATTTTGTTCTCGTCCACCACCACCGGGTGTTGTTTCCCTCATCTTTGTCCCGAAAAACGCGAAGGAATACTCCGAGGAACGCGAGGATTGGGGCCCCAGCGGTGGTGACATTCTTTCGTTTCGCGCAAGTGTTGTGTGTGTGCGAGGAGTCTCAGTCGTGCTCGTCGTCGCGCATCGTCGTCGCGTGTTGGTGTTTGTTGTGTTTTGGTTTCGAGGAAGAATTTTTTTGTGTTGTACGAGGTTAGGGTTTTGGGTTTAAAAAATGAGGGGGAAGAGAAAAATATTCCCCTAGAACCAATTCCTCCTCACTTTCATTTGTTGCGGTACGTACGTGTGGTGATTTTTTTGTATCACGCGCGACACCACAAACACACATATCATCTCTCTCTCTCGCTCTCTCATCGTCGCGTTGTTTTTGCGGGCGTTCTTTCTTTCTCTCTTCTCTCTCCAAAAAAGACCAACAGACGCGTTTCGGCTTTCTTTTAATTTTCTGTGCTCAGATTGGAAATTTTCAACGAGAGAATATAATTGAGACACAATTGTGTGTGATGTTTCCCCGCGCGCGTTCGTGAAAAGCTTTCTTTTTCCGCGCCCCTTTTGTCCACTTCTTTTTCGAGAGAGAGACGCTTTTCGGCGCGCGCGTGCGGAGGATGTCGATGGTGATTCATTATTAGAGACTGACCATCTCTCCTCTGAAACTACAGATACAAATTATTTACACACTCAAGCATAAACAAAAATGATGGCAGAATACACCAAACTACAAAAAGTTTTACTCTTGAAAGCGGCGTTGTGCGCTTTCTACTTAACCGCGTTCTTCGGGGACCGAATTGGAATGCCGTCGTTCTCTGAGAAGTTTTTTGGTCAGAAGAATAACGCCATGCGAAAATCTGCGAGCGATTGGGGAGGTCTCGGTTTGTTCGTCATGACGCTCGACTTGCTCTACGCGGCGTTGAAATGTAGCAAAGCCGTGCAACAAAGAGTTTGCAACGGTCAAATCATGCATAACATGTTGATGTTGGCCGTGCACGCGTGCTTCTCCTCCCAAAAATTCGGCGGTAAGCTTGTTCACAAGGAACACGTCATGGGCGGATTCTTAACGCTCGCGTTAACATTTGTGATGAGCGCGGGGTTGGCGGGCGGCATGGAACCTGCGAAAAGACACTTCTTAAAAGGTTGCAAAGGATTGACTCACGGATGCTTAATCATCTACTGGGCGTGCTTCTTCTTCTACATCACGACCTTTCAATTGGGCGATTTCCCATCGCAGAACTACATCGCCTGCCAAGGCAGAGGATTCTGCCGAGCTAAAGACTCCGTCTTTTACGACATCAACGTGTTCACCTCGAGCATGTGGTTCATGGTCAACATGATGACCTACTTCATGTTAATGTCCGGCTCGGATAACGAGCAAAAATCCTTCGCTCTCTACCGCATGGCGACCGTCGCCTTGTTGCAAATCCCGCTCATGATGAGCGAAAAAGCCATGACGGTGCCGAAAGAGTACACGAACGGCGTCGTGGCCATGTCCATCTGTCTCACCGCGTTGGCGTGCGCGGCGTTTTCCGATAAGATCAAGCCAAAGAAGGCGTAAAATTAATCACACAACACACATATAAAAAAAAGATGTTTTAATACCATATATAATACGTTTACGTTTAAAAATCCGGTCGCGTTTTTCGTCTCGCGGATGCACATTTTGTGCTGTACTCGTACATTTAATTTTGGTTTTCTTCATTAAATTTTCTCCCAAACACGTTTTGGCATCAAGAAGAAAATGACGACGAGGAAAAGAAAACCGAACGACCCATCTCCTCTCCTCGAGGCACTGCTCACCTCTTTATCTCTGGCGAAGAAACGCTTACCGGCGTCTTCGTCGTCGTCTGATGCTTTACGCGCGCTCTTGTCAAACGACGAGGATACGAGTACGAACAGAAAAAGTGTATCGGAGCAAAATGCGCTCTCTGCCGCCGCCGAGATGCTGCTCAGCTCTGACGCGAAAGAGAGCATCGTCTTGGCCTCGTGTTTGCGCGGAGTGATTTTGCACGTGCTTGCGAGAGCCGTGGAAGTTATGAATGATGCAAACGACGCGCGATTTACGAGCGACGTGGAGAAGAGAGAGCGAGGGATGTGCGCGTTGATATCGGTGGCGAAATTGCTGCCGCACTGCCGGCAGTTGATATCGGAGAGAGTTTTAGCGAGGGAGAAGCATCCGGTGTTTTCGAGAGTAGCTGCAGAAGCCGCGAGGACGACGACGAAGACGACGACGAGTAACACGAAGAAAAAGAATAGCAAAAGCAAGGAGGATTTATTCGCGCATCTCCGGATGGTTTTGAGGAGTTCAATGGATATCGCCGAGTGCTTTGGGTGTAAGAAAGGAGCGATTTCTGGCGCCTCCTGGGATTGGAGCCAATGTGGGATATTTTTGACGCACGAAGACGCTCACGTTCGATGGATTGCGTGTGGAATAGTTTGCGAAGCTTTAGGTTTGAGCGACGATGCGGTGCACGCGGCAAGAAAGAAGACTTTAAGTGACGAAGACGAAGTGACACTGGCACAGTTCCAACGAGAGTGGGAGGAACGCCAAACGGCGTTTCGGATTGAACGCGCGTCGTTTTTGCTACCCAGAGTTTGCGAAAAAGAACAGAATGAACATGATAGTAGTTTCAAAGTAGAAGGAAGCCATACTCTGGAGTGCACAGAGCTAGAAGACGAGAGTGAAAGAGTACGAGAAGAGGGCATACCGGCGGCGCCCGGATACGAACGCTTAGGCGCCATCGAAGTGCGCACACAACGTGATGATGATGATGATGGAGGAAATGACAACAGGGCTTCCACAAGTGGTAAGATGAACAATAACAAGAAGAAGGTTAGCAGAATCGCGACGGATTTTGTTTTAGTACCGTCCGCAGAACGTAACTTGGTTGCCGTCGCGTACGCCTTGTGTCAAAATAGGCCCGTTTTACTCGAAGGACCGGCTGGGTGTGGCAAATCAGCGACGCTTCGTGAAGCTGCCCGAAGATTCGGACGATCTTACGAAGATAACGACGTCGTTGTCTTACACTTTGATGCTCATACAGATTCAAAATCTCTCCTTGGAGCGTACGTGTGCGGAGCAAGTCCGGGAGAATTCGAATGGCAACCCGGGTCGCTCACGAGAGCTGTAAGATCTGGGAAATGGGTTTTGATTGAAGACGTGGACGTCGCTCCATTCGAAGTTCTCTCGGCTTTAATTCCTCTGTTGGAAGAACGTAAGCTATACATTGCCGGTAGAGGTGAAACTGTTGTAGCACATCCCCAATTTCAGCTGTTTGGATCTGCCACGGTGGGCGGGTCCAAAGTTTCCAATCGCGAGAATGATCCGTTGAGCGGTTTATGGACTCGTGTTAGCGTAGAACAACCAAGCGGCGAGGAGCCTGGCAGAATACTCGCGGAAATATATCCGCAATTCGGCGATGTCGACGTAAAGAGACGCATGCTTAAGACGATGAGAGTCGCGCAGACTCTGGTGGGCCAAGGCGGAGGCCATGTGACGCGGTTAGCCGGTTTAGGCGACGAACGATTTGATAACAACAACGCGAACGCCGACGATGACAAATACGTGATGATGATGGATGTCGAGAACGTTCACACGGACGATACGAACGAATTAGACGTAGCAGCGGAGGATGCGGAAAAGATGACATCTCTGGAAGATTTAGCGTCCAGCGAAGCCGCGTCGTCGTCTCGAGCCTCTGTGGGTAGGACATTCACTCTTCGAGATTTACTCCGTTGGGCAAAAAGAGCTGCCGCTTTGCGTAAAGCGGAACTCAAGCTCATGAAGAAAGGTAAAGCGCCTCCTCCACAAACTCGCCAGGCGATGTATGACGAAGCGGCTGATGTTTTATTAGGCGCTTTGCCTCCCGGTATCGGACGAAGAAAAGCTTTACAAGCGGTTGCTGAAATTTGGGGATTAAATCCTGAAGAGACTGCGAATACGACAGATTTACTTCGTAAACCGGATGTTTTGTCGTCAGAAGATAGCGTGCGCGTTGGACGCACCATGTTACCTTGCGAAGAAAACGAGGATACGGTGGGCAGTTTTCGGAATTTTGCAAAAACGGGCCACGCGCTGAGAATGCTCGAGAGAGTTTCGTGCGCGGTTTCAGTGAACGAACCCGCTCTTCTCGTAGGGGAAACTGGTACCGGTAAAACTGCTCTGGTTCAAGAGCTTGCGCGTTTAACTGGTGCGCCACTGACGGTTGTGAATCTTTCCAATCAATCAGAGTCAAGTGATTTTCTTGGAGGATTCCGACCAGCCGGTGCGCGACATTTGTGTTTGCCGTTACTGAAACGGTTCCTTGAGTTGTTTGGAGAAACTTTCCCGAGTCGATCTAACGCTGAATTTCTAGGAAGAGTGTCTAAATTTGCAGAAAAAAGAAAATGGATACACTTGTTGAAGGCGTTCCGTGCCGGCGTGGATCGCGTGGCGTCCGTCGTCGATAAAGATGACGAAGATAAGATGCTTGATTCTACTGAAGACGGAGAAGAACTCCCCACCAATGACGATGTCATGGAGGAAGCGACACCTGCAGTTGCCGCGCCTACAACACGGGCAACGCGTTCACAAACTACTGGTAAGAAGGGTAAAAATGAAAAAGTATGTACCTCGTCAGTTGCCGATACCAGTAACAAGCGTCAAAAAACAAGCGCTGCTATGAAGAAGAAAGCGGGAAGCACAAATAAAAAAGAAGCTTCAAAAAAGCCTGCATTCACGATTTCAGACGATCTCGTCGAATCTTGGCAATCGTTTGATCGGGATTTAGTCGTAGCCGAACGAGCGATTGGGGACGTGGCCTCGTCCTCTGGGGGTGGACCTATTTTTGCCTTTGTAGAAGGTGCTTTAGTCACAGCACTACGCGAAGGTCACTGGATTCTTCTCGATGAAATCAATTTAGCACCTGCAGAAACACTCGAAAGACTGAATGGCGTGTTAGAGTCGCGTAAAGGCTCCGTTGTTCTTTCCGAGCGCGGGGATGCGACTCCAGTGTATCGTCACCCACGGTTTCGTCTGTTCGCGGCTATGAATCCGGCGACTGATGTTGGTAAACGCGACTTACCCCCCGCTTTGAAACACCGCTTTGCGGAGGTGTATTGCGGAGAAACGGAATCCAGAGAAGATTTGCAGCTCTTGGTTCGTGGATATCTAAGAGATGTTCCGAGTGGGGTAATAGCCCCAATCGTCGACTTCTACGTTGAAGCGAAACGAGCGGCGCACACGGTTCTCTTAGACTCGGCGGATCAAAAGCCTCGATATTCACTTAGAACCCTGGCGCGAGCTTTAGAGTACGTTTCTGCGGCGAGTCCGTTATATGGCGTCCAAAGAGCGATGATGGATGGTTTCTCGATGTCATTCCTGACGCTTTTAAAAAAGGAAGGTCAAGAGATTTTAGAAAAATTGATGCATAAGCATCTGTTGGGTGGCAAGGCGATCAAGGTAAGTGTGCGCTATTATTATCATCGTGATTTGTTCGTATCCGCAGTTAAGCGCTGAGCTTGTCAATATTCCATGGCGTGCTCGGTCTAGAAACTGCGGTATATTCAATTGTTGGACAATACACCTATTCCGGTCACGACTCTATGAATGTTCGGAAGACTTGTCCCGCACATCTTTTGCTGTTGTGCCTCGTAGTACTAACACCGTATAAACTTCTTCTTCTCTCTACACCATAAATACACAGGGAATCATGAAACCACCGCCGGCACCGGAAGACGATACACACGTTCTCATCGAGCACTTTTGGGTAGAAGCCGGAGAATTAGAACGCGTCGATCCCGAAGGTAACCATATTCTCTTTGCGCGCATTTTTTTTCTTTGAAACGAAAGACGACTTGGCAATGATGAACACATATCCGCGCTTCTTAAACTCGTTTATGATGCACAAAAAGATATTATGGTTGAATTTCTTCTACTGAGCCACCAACGTCAACATGTTTTTTTATGTTTTTTTTCTCCGTACTTCCCTTGGTTGGAAATTCATTTTGACACTTAATCTCTTTCTTTTACATATCATAGGTTACGTCGTGACTGAGAGCGTCAAATCACACCTCTCGAATTTAGCACGCGCGGTGCTTCTCAGAAGACACCCAATTTTATTGCAAGGACCGACCTCAGCAGGAAAAACTTCCATCATTGAATATCTCGCGAAGCGTACTGGACATCGTTTCATGCGCATCAACAATCACGAGCATACAGATCTACAAGAGTACCTTGGCACGTACATAACGGATGAGAAGGGTACGTATATGGCCTTGCATCTTCTATTTTTATCTTTTTCTTCTCTTTTTTCGGACGCTAGTTCGTTATCCGTCGTTCTTATACAATAGAATCCGGGGGATCGGAAAGCAGTCCGTAGATTTATGCGCCTCGGGAGTTGGTCGCTTGCGGGAATCCGTCGTCGCTCTTTACCGGAGCATCTCAGGACATTCGCGTGACTTCCAAGGCTATATTCTTCTTCAGTTCAGTTCGTATCTCACGTTTCGTTGTGCTTTTGTGTTCATCGATTTATTATCTCTAACCACTTTCTATTTTCATTCACACTTTAGGTGCTTTGACCTTCCAAGAAGGCGCACTCGTGCAAGCGGTACGCCGAGGGTACTGGGTCGTTCTTGACGAGTTGAATCTAGCGCCTTCTGATGTATTAGAAGCTTTGAATAGACTTTTAGACGATAACAGAGAACTTTTTGTTCCCGAGTTACAAGAAACGATTAGACCTCACCCCCACTTTGTCCTGTTTGCGACGCAAAATCCTCCAGGTGCAATTTATGGAGGGCGCAAGGTATTGTCGAAAGCCTTTCGTAACAGATTCGTTGAGTTACACATCGGTGACATTCCCGACGAAGAACTCAAAGTCATTCTGAATAAGCGGTGTGAAATCGCACCGAGCTATTGCGTGAAGCTCGTAGAATCTATGCGCGCTTTGCAAGGTATGCGAAGAGGTTCTCGAGCTTTTGCCGGTAAAGATGGATACATCACCGCCCGCGATTTGTTTCGCTGGGCGAATAGGAAATCCGTTGGATACGAAAACTTAGCCAGCGATGGCTTTCGTGTGCTTGGCGAGCGATTGCGATCGGAAAACGAAAGGATGTCGCTGAAGAGAGTTCTCGAGAAAGCTTTAAAAGTCCCAGAGATTTCTCTAGAACAACTGTACGAGGCGGCATCCAGTGAAAATTTAGAAGGACGTTTGGAAGTTGCTTTGACGGCTAAAAATTGCGACATTTCAGCTGAAGAAATCATCATGGCACGTTCTATCGCGTGGACACCCGCTATGCGTCGTTTATATGCTTTGGTCGAAGCCTGCGTTGAGCATAAAGAACCCGCTTTGCTTGTAGGTGAAACTGGTTGCGGGAAGACAACTGTGGTGCAGATCCTTGCAATGATTCATGGGCAAAAGTTACGTGTATTAAACTGTCACCAACACACGGAAACTGGTGATTTCATAGGAGGCTTTCGACCTGCAAGACAAGGAGACGCACCATTCGCGTGGGAAGATGGACCTTTGATTAAAGCCATGCGCGAAGGGGATATTTTACTCGTCGATGAGCTTTCACTCGCAGAAGATTCCGTATTGGAGAGGTTAAATTCCGTCTTAGAACCCGGACGAGCGATTACTTTACCTGAGAAAGGCGGTATCGATGTCGAAGAGCTCATCGCTCACCCGAATTTTCGATTGATAGGAACGATGAACCCGGGTGGGGATTTCGGAAAGAAGGAGTTATCTCCGGCGCTGCGAAACAGATTCACAGAAATTTGGGTCGGGGGCGTATCTTCGGCAAAAGAGATGGAAGAGATAGTTTCACGGCGTCTGGTTCATTCTCAAAATATGGATACTATTTACGCGCACGACCATGCGAAAGAATTAGCCTTATTCTGGGAATTCTATCAAAGCATCGCCGGCGCCGGACAAGCAAAGGCGTGTTTGCAAACCAGAGATATTTTGGCTTGGGCTCAATTCATCAACGAAGTAGAGAATAGAAAAGGGCCGAACGCGCTGTTAGGATTTGCTGCGTTCGCGCACGGGGCGTACTTAACGCTTTTAGATGGCCTCGGTCTGGGTTTAGGGATGCCAGAGGAAACAGCTAAAGCGCTCAATCGAAAATGCGTCGAGTATTTGCGCGCGCGCATACCAGACACAGAGGTACGTCAGCAATCACATTTTTTTTTTGAAACGTCGATGTCGATCTCGCCTGCATTTTTTTTACTACATTGCGCCGTGAAGTTTTTGTTGTACCTGGTAAGTTTCTGATCTTCCATGATGAGAAACCCCTACAACCCTGAGCGTATTATTGGTATAGTTTCTCTGCCTTCACAATTTTACTATCATCACCATTGATTTTATTGACCGAACTTCCTTCTCTTTCTTTTTCTAACAGATCCGAACCTTGAACGAACAAATATTACAAAGAGCGTCGTATGCGCACGATCCGAGTGCAGAAGACCAGAAGGAAGATCTCCTCAACTGCGCTGCAGTTGACAACGGCACTCGATTTGGCATCTCGTCATTCACGATTAGTTGTGGCACGCATCCGATTCCCTCGACATCTGAATTCGCTTTAACTGCCCCGTCAACCAGGCGCAACGTTGCGCGACTCCTTCGCGCATTGCAACTCGCTCGGAAACCAATATTATTGGAAGGTTCACCCGGAGTTGGTAAGACGTCTATAGTCTCGGCTCTGGCGAAGGCTGCGGGGCACAAACTGGTAAGATTAAATCTCTCGGAGCAGACTGATATGATGGATCTTCTGGGAGCAGATCTACCAGCATCTGATGGTGAAGCCGGTGAGTTTAAATGGTCCGATGGAGCATTTTTAGCGGCTTTGAAAAATGGTGATTGGGTTCTTTTGGACGAATTGAATTTGGCGCCGCAACCGGTTTTAGAGGGCTTGAATGCCGCGCTCGATCATCGCGCAGAAGTGTTTGTGCCAGAGCTCGGTAAGACGTTCAAATGCCCATCAACATTTAGAGTATTTGCAGCTCAAAACCCTGCTGCACAAGGCGGTGGAAGAAAAGGATTGCCAAAATCTTTTCTTAATCGTTTCACGAGAGTATTCGTTGAGCCCATGCGTATTAACGACGTCGAGCACATCGCGAAAAGTCTACATCCGAACGTTATAGAGAGCGTCATCGAAAAGATGGTCCACTGTAACGCAGAGTTAGCTCGTTTGAGTAGTACCACGGATACGACTGGATATAGGTTTGCTAGAGCCGGTGCACCGTGGGAATTCAACCTTCGAGATATCATGAGATGGTGCGAACTCGTTACTTCTATCATCCCAGAAAACGAGATGGATGAAAATTCATACGTCCGGGTGTGCGCATCGGTATTTAATGCATTATATACTCAGCGCTTACGAACTGTGAACGACCGAATAATTGCAAAGCACGCGTTTGCTCGAGCATTCGGTCTTAACGCAGACGAGATTCCAACCGCTTCCCACATGAAAATGCGAAAGGATGGATATCTCGAAATTGGCAATGCAGTTTTACGCAGACATACATCCTCTACATCAAAATCTAGCGCTGATGCTGGTATTGCTTGCATCGACGAAGAGGAAAATTTCGCAATTCTAAGAGGGAACTTAGATTCCCTCGAAGCGGCTTCTTTCTGTATCGATCGCGGATGGATGACAATCGTTGTCGGACAAGCCGCGTCTGGTAAAACGACGCTGGTGAAAACCCTCGCCAGACTTGCCGGAAAAGATTTACAACGCATCGCGTTGACTTCAGCTACGGATACGAGCGAATTACTCGGATCTTTTGAGCAAAAAGAGTCGTCGAGAGATCGCGTGGACTTTGAATCTCGCATCTTTAGTCTACTCCAAGGCATTTGCGAATCGAGTGCGTTCGGTGATGTGAGTTCAACCACGCGCGCTTGGAAAATGTGGGAATCCTACAGAGCCGCCACGCAGACATCAGAAGCAATGTCAGAAAACGACGCGGAGAACGCAGTGTACATTCTCCGCGAGGTGATCGTTGCATTAAGTGCCGCGGCTACTTCGAACGCATCATCTTTGCAAGACGATGTTCATTCTGAAATCTCCTGGCTTCATGAGAACTTTGAAGCCATTGTCACGCCAACTTCGTTCAATGTCGGACCTAAGAAAGATGCCGGTCGATTCGAGTGGGTCGACGGGGCTTTGCTAAAAGCCGTCGAACGAGGCGATTGGGTTTTACTCGAAAACGCAAATCTATGCTCTCCAACCGTGCTCGATCGTTTGAATCCTTTGCTGGAACCGGAGGGGACTTTGTTGGTAAACGAATGCGGTTTCTTACCAAATGGCGAAAGCCGCATCGTAAAGGCGCACGAAGGGTTTCGATTATTCTTAGCAGTCGATCCAAGAAGAGGGGAAGTATCGCGAGCGATGCGCAATCGTGGAGTTGAGGTATTTTTGCATCCAAAAAGATACGAAAGCCCGTCAGACAACGAGCAGACAAGCTTGTTCTCCAAACAACTGGGACTGGCGGAAATGCCGAGCTCTTCACCGTCGATTAACGAGGATATCAAATCTATGGTCTTGGCAAAGGGTATCCCAAATGGTATTCTAGCAGATGCGATCGTGCAAACACACTTTGCTATGATCATTAAACTCAAAATGACGATTGGAAATCACGTGCATTTAACGTCGCGCGATTCCTGTCGATGGGCCGAGCTCGCGCTCGAGCTCGTCAATAGGGGAGTACCCGTCATGCGAGCGTTTCGTTTGAGTTTACCGCACGCGTATAACGTGCCCAGCGAAGAATCGAACTTCGTTTACGATGAAACATTTGTGCCACATATGAATTCGGTGTATCTTGCTGGAAACACCTTGCATTCGTTCATATCATCACCATCTGGTTGGCCGAATCGTCTTGCTACGGCAAATAGGATATCGCGAGAAGATCGATTGGCGCTAACGTCTTTGGAGCAATTCTCAGGATTTTCGCTGTCCACGCACGCAGCCGCACTTCTTGCTGCGCAGTGCTTTGTTCAGAAAACGTCGAGGGATAAAAGCAAAGACGAAGACATACTGCCGATATTGCACGAGAAGCAATCGCTCGTAGCAAACCTACCGACTTCGCAGCTTATGAAGTATTTTCAAGGGGGTGCGTTTGAAACCTCTCTCGAAGAAGACGAAGCCGCGTGGAACAGCAAGGTAATCGAACTCTTCCGTGCCTCCACCATTTACGCGCTTAAAAAGAACTCATCTAGAGCATCTCTGGATAAAAGTCGAGTGAGTTGGAACTTTTTCGCGAGTGCCATCACATCAACGTGCAATGTTCCGCAAATCGAATCGAGTGTTCTCGCCTGGACACTTTTCCAGCGGTTGTTTGAAAATAGGGAGCCTTTGGCGGAAACGGTTCAACTACTTGCGCCCCTCTGTGCGCGATATTCCTTTGAAAAGGCATATACAGATACATGCTTCTTATCGTCAACTGCGCACGTTGGTGACATGAAAGCTTTGACCATGTCCTGCTATCGCGCGAAGAACGCGAAAGAGAAGGCGAGGCAAAGCGCTGTGCACGCGTCTCTGGATAAAATAGCTCTCGCGAACCAGCTATTAGAAGAAACGAACGAAGTTTTGCTTCAGGAGTCGCTCTCGTGTACTGGGCCATTGAATATTGAATCAATGAAACTTTTGAATAGTTTCGTATCGTGGAAGTCACATTTTGATGTGCTCATTCGTTCAACGCCGTATGAAGACTTTGAGGTGGCCAATGGTAATCTCGACGCGGCGCTTGAAAACCTTGCGGTGGCTTGGTTACAAACAAAACAAGCCGCGCAAAATTACGAAAGTTGGTTATCCTTGCAAAATAAAAACACTACTGCTCCTAATGATAGAGCAGGCTTGCGCGATGAAAAGCGTTCGCTTCTCGTAGACGAAGCATTTGGTGTTCCATCCAAGCCTCCAGGAGTACCGTTCCTCTGGCACGCTATCGGGAAACCAACCTTGCCGCAAAGTGATACTCTTCGCACAGCCGAGGAAATCGTTCGCATAGCATCTAGAGCACTCCAAAACAACGGCTCCCGAGTAAACACACTTTTGGATTACACTCGCTCTTCGAGGAATGATCCTTCGAGTAGAGCGATTGCATTCTTGGCTAAAGAGGCTGCCAATTTAGGCGCATCGGCGAAACTGCGATTCACCGCCTTGGAAGCGTTGTGTTTTTTCAGCTTCACACACGTCGGTATTGCTTCGAGCGAAAATGGGATAGCAGATAATGATGCTACGGCACTACCATCGCTGCTTTCTCGTCAACTGTATCAGCATTGTGTGGACTCGGGCGCGTGGGATGCGTCTACGCAAGAGCGCGCCAAGGCCATTCTTAAAATATACGATTCGTTGTCGTCATCGAGCGAGTTCGAAGAAGAAATTTCGGATGCGATGATGATAATGGACAACGATACCGTCGATTTGGATAGAAATGGCACCAATGCTCCATTTGCGTTTGAAATTCCAAACCGAGAACTTGTCAAATCGCTCGATGACGATGAATCTTGGTCGCTGGAAACCTCGTCGGCGGTTCTCGCTCCGCCGAGGTTTTCTTTTCCGCACTGGACTTTGAAATGGAAGGATATTACGTTCAAGAACGCACAGCTTTCTCCGTTTGCAGAGTTATGCTCTCTCGAGCTTGATAGAGAAGTTCTCGCACGTCTCGCGCTGATTTTGAGTTTTGACAGTAGTAATGAAGAGGAAAAGGATCATCATAGAAGAGAAAAGCTCTTGGAGCGACTACACGAGGCAACCTCGAAGGCTTTATCATTCGGTGTGTCTCACTCTCCGCGTGCTGCGTCTGATTTCGAAGGCCATCGAAAATTCCTATGGGACATGAGTGATCCCAGTCAAACGACCGTAGATGCGTCTGCTCTATCCCGAAGAGCTTTGGAAATTTTTCTATCTTGGCACGACGCGCATCGCTCAGGAGCGCTCTCGCAGCTTCCCCATTTTTTGAAGACGACTAAAAAATCGTCGATCAATATAGGCTCGAAAAATGAGCAAGTATTGGCAGAGCTCGAGACTAAATGGCTCTCCTGCGATGGACCAGCCCGTACAGAACGCGCGCTTCAAACCATCCTGACCTCGGCGTTGTTCGTCTCCACCGTCGGTCTTGAAGAACGCGGACAAAGAGTCGCGCAATTACGATTGGCTGCAAGGCAATTGAGAATGCGTCGGGACAATGCTGAGGACGAGAGTGCGAAAGATTGGAATACGTTGCGTGGTATTTTCGTCCACACCATGTGCGCTTACGGTGCAGATGGCATGATATGTGAGTATGCATTAGGGTTGAGGGAAGAGTTGGTATCCAAGAATACTACTTTAGGAAACGTGACACGACAATCCCTTTTCGATGAGCAGCGTAACGTCGTGAGCAGAAATTTGACACAACAGTTCAAATATTCTTCAACGTCGGTGAGCGTGACGCTCGAAGGTCTATTCGAATGTCTGTCTGAGCATTACATAAGTAATATAGGTTATCATCAAAGAGCAAACCGCGACCGATTCCTTCGAGGTATGGCCTGGACCCGTCTCGGGTGTTTGCGGCTGCACTGCATGTTCCCTTCGGGGATGTCGGATCCAATGGCGGAGACAAGTAACGATGCAAAGCGCGTAGATCGAGAAATTAATTTTGAGAGCATTCCGGCAATCGAAATCATTGAGTTTCACGAGCGATCGCCGCTTCTCGCCTTGGGTAGCGATGCCGATCCCGAGAAGCAACGAGTCGAACAGGCAAAGACTGAACTCGAAGCGCATCAAATAAAGTTGCGAAGAATGTTCGCGCCTCGACCGAGCGTTCCAAAATGGCGTCAGCTTATGCGTCACATTCATCGTTTTTCGCACGAGAAAGGCGGATTAGCGGAGCCAGAAAGGCTCGAAGCAACCTTAAAATCTCTCGAAGGTTCCTTGAAAGCGTCTTCGAAAGATACCTTTTCTGAAGCCGGTGCATTTGAGAAAGCGTACCAAGAAGTGAAAGTGCTTTCAGATGCCGCTAAACACTGGTCGGAAACTTTAGAGACGCCACAGTATTCAGGATATGCGGATGCCACGAAACCGCTGAGACTCGCCGCGGCGGAACTTACCCGAGGCTTGAAACTATTAGAGGATGGTTTAAGCGGGGGTATGGTAGACCCTTCTCGAGCGTTGGCGACGAGAGCGATGAGAGAGCTTTTCAAGTTTTCTTCTTCCGACGAGTACGATGAAAAGAGTTTAGAAAGAAACGTAGAGAGCATGGCAAGAGCGTCGTCAAGTTTGCTCACGGACGTTTCCACGCTCAAATCGTTACAAAAGCTCGAAAAATCAGGGGAACTCCGCGTCGCGGTGCTCAAAGTCGCTATGCAGAAAGTTCGCGACGACGTGATTAAAGAAAAGTCTCTCTCGCCGCAGCTGTGGAAAAACGCGTCTTCTGTTTTTGACCGCTTAGCCGATCTTTGGAAATCAGTGCGAGATATTGAAATGGAGAAAGATGACACCCTTTACGAACATGATGATAAGATTGCCGTGTTTCGTCGCGTCGTAGCGGCGCCGACGGCGATGGAGATCATGGAAGGCGACGACGACGAAACTGAGAGGAGATTTTCTGAAATGACTTTTGGTACCTTTGTCGAACAATGGAAAGAGTTCAAGGATGCGCCGGGTGATATTTTGCAACTCGATCACGATTGTGTCGAAGAAGGAGACGAGAACAAGAAATCAGAAGAGGACGATTCGGATGACGAGATGGACAATAACGCAGCGATTGCGGCGAAAACAGCCGGTTTGCTCGAAGGCGCTCTGCTCCTTGAGCTCGTGGCAACGCACGACGTCGTGTGTGCGATTGGTGCGAGCACTTCAATCGGTGCTAATATCGAAACCTCATACGATACGGAACGACGCGCCGTGAACCCATCTAAGTTTTTGCACACGAACGCAAAGGAGCTCACAGAACCCCTCGCGAATCGCGCCACGTCGTTTGTCGACGCGCACGACGTCGGTTTCATGATCTTGCGACGCGCTGCGATTAAGGACGACAGAATGCAATCGTTACCGAGAGTGCTCGATGATACCAGTCAACTCGGTAACTTGACCCGAGTGTGTTTAGAACATCTTGCGGTTTCGAGAGGCACGATGTCCGAAGACTCGCCTGAAGGTGTCGATCAGTCAAAAGACGAAAAGTTCAACCACAAAAAATTGCAAAGACACGCGGATGCCATCGATCACGAAATGTCCAGAGGCGACGCACCGGGAGAAACCTCTCTCGCGCTCCCAGTCGTAGCAAATTGTCGACGTAAAATTACCGCGCTGCTGCAAGAATGGCCAGAACATCCTTTGTTGACGCAACTCGCGGAGATTTGCGATCGGATTTTAAAGCTGCCTTTGCTCGGTCCCGTGAAAACCTTCTTAACTGGTCTCGAGTTGCTTCTCGCTCGAGCGCAAACGTGGGAACAATCGGCATCGACTGAAACGTCTTTACTTGATGAGCTTACGGCTATGGCAAACGTGGCTATGCGTTGGCGACGACGTGAGTTACACGCGTGGTCGAGACTGTTAGAGAGGTGTTCGGAAAGACACGCCGCGCGAGCCAGGCGAACGTGGTTCGCGTTGCACAGACTTTTGAAATCCGTGCAATCGTCCATCCCTTTTGATGCAGTCGAAGACGACAAGACTATCACTACCATGAATGAAATCGATGAAGAAGAAGACGAAGGCGATATTCAAGGCATTCGCGAAATCACGCGCGCGCTCGAAGAGTACCTCCAAGGCTCCACTTTAGGGGAATTCCTCGCACGACTCTCTCTCGTGAAAACGTTCGAACATCACTTAACCGCGGATATCCGCGCTCGAGCCGCCTTGAACTTACTTCCAAGAAGAGGCGATGCAGCCTTACGATGCGTGCTGCACAATACGTACCGTTATTACCATCAATTCAAACCTGCTGTGGAAACTGAAATTGAAAACGAACGCGCCACGCCGGCGAGGAAGCTCGAGGATCACGCCAAGTTGGCGAAATGGGAAAACCGCGGCTACCACTTCATGAAACAACAAGCGGAATCCAACGAGCGCGTTTTGCACAAACACGTTCGTCAGTTTGATCGCGCTTTGCAAAAACTCGTCTTACCCATCTTGGAATCTGCGTCGAGAAACAGCACCGGGTTAGCCGTTTTGCCGAAGGAACAATCAAAAGACGACGAAGAGGCGACGGCAGCGCCGACGGACGAAGACCCCTTGGAAGTGATCTTTGAAGATATTGAAGAAGAAGACGAGGAAAAGAAGAAAAAGCGATTCGATAAAGCGGTCAAAGCGGCGACGATAAAACGCGAGCGGGACAAAAGAGAAGAGATTGCAAAGAGAAAGCTCGAACAGTTGGATGCCGATTTGACGGTGAAGAAGCGGGCGTTTGATACTTCGACGAAAGTATTACTCGCTCGAGTTTCTCGATTGAAATCAATTGAAAGCGAGGAAGGGAACGCATCGTCTCTTTTACACCGCGTAGATGCTTTGACGAAAAAGATCACATCCGTCTTGGCAACGTCGACCATGGAAACTTCACGCCGATCTCAAATTCGCGCCGGAGGCGTCGACATAGACGCATTCGCGTCTCGAATCGCGCGCAGAGCTACAGCTTTGCGCACAGACGAAACGGTGAAAAAGGCCATAAAAAAGAAAGCTCTCAACGATCTCATGAAGACTTTGCCTGAACTCGGGATCACGCACAAGCGCGCGGCGGTTCCGGAAAAATTTCGCGAACCTGCGCGATGGTTTACCGAACCGCCTCTAGAACCGCTCTCCACCGGGCAAAAAGAAAGGTTTCTTCCCGAAGAAGGAGACGAACTCGATTCTGCCGATCAGTCGTATTACGTTGCAATGTCTCGGGTGCAAAGATTGCAAAACGTGACGAATAATAATCCTCCCAATCCTGATTTAGAGGTGATTCAAACGACCAGAGCGGTGGCGATGTGCGAACATCTTTTGCACAGGCTTCGCGCGCAACGCAAGACGTTATCTTCCGCACTTGCGTCAGAGAATGTCTTGGATGAATTCGCTTCTTCGTTAGAAAAACTGGTCGAGGAAGCCGAAGAACAGAGTAGCATGCAAGAGGAAGATACTCTCTCACTTTTTCGTTCATCATCGGGTGTAACTCTCGCTCAATGGATGTGCAATGTGCGCGCCTTCATCGAAGCCGTCTCCGACGCGGCGAAAGACGCCATTTTGGCATCCATCGCGTCTTCGAGTTGCGAATCCGTTCCAAAGCTTCGAGGCTCATGGAGCGAGAAGGCAGCGAGAGAAGCTTTGCTAAACGTTGAATTGAGGTGCGAGGAAGCTCGAGAAGCGCTCAATCCGTACGTGAAGCTGTCATTTGCGGCTGTCGCACAAGCGAGCTCTCGGTTGTCGTCAACGGCGCAAAATACTACTTCTGGAAAAGAAATGTTCGCGTCGTGGCGAGCGGTGCCAATGCTCGGTTTGCAAGCCAAACGCGCTCTCTCCGTGGCCCTTGATCGTCTAAGAGTTGCGTCGAAAGATATTGAAGCCGCGCACGATGCGGTTATAGAATCTGCGCGATCGAAAGATGTCGTGGAGACCTACGGCACGTACGCGGCGGATTGCGAGAACTGCCCAGGTTGGGATCCGTTGCGCAAACTTTTAGGTACGATCTTATCCACCGCGATTACTCACTTCGAGAGGAACGAAAACAAGAACAACACCGCTACTGAAATTGAGGAGACTAAAGCCGCCGAAATCGACGGCTTAAATTCGTTCAACGCATCGCTCGAGATGTGCATCGAACGCGCGTTGATTTGGGCGCAAGGGGTTCACAAAGCCGCAATGACGGACGAAGAGGAAGAAACGGAAAAGAAAGCAACCAATGCGAGTACTGATGATGGCAAAAACGACAACGAGAACGACGGTGAAGACGACGGGCTAGCCTCGTTCAAAGTGTACGAAAAACACTGCGGCAACGCCGTCGGCGCCAAGCGTCTCGAAACGCTCTGCGATGCCATCCGCGAAGCCTCTCTTGCCTACGCTCGCGTCACGGAAAGTATCACTTCGCTCTATTCTTCTTCTACTGAAAGAAATCGTCAAAATGTCATCGCAAACGCGGCAAAACTTGCTCCGATGTTCCGCTCCATCGCTTTAGTTGCGAAAGAAACCATCGTCGAGTACTCCAAGTACCATCGAGCGTCGACGAAATTAGCCAAAGTGTTAACCGCCGTCTTCTGCGGTCTTTGCGAGGAAGGTTTCTGCGGTGCCAAGGACGACGGAGACGGTAAAGGTACCGGTGACGGCGAGAACATGAAGCTCTCGGACGACAAAGACGGTACCGGTGCGGCTGAAGGTGAAGGTAAAAAAGACGTTTCGGAGCAAATCGATAACGAGGAACAAATTTTGGGCATGGAAGACGCGGAGAAACAAGACGAGGAAAAGAAGGAACAAACGAAAAAAGGCGGAGAAGAAGAAGAAGAGGAAGATCGCGGCATTGAAATGAAATCCGACTTTGAGGGCGTCACGCACGACGTGGAAAACGAACCAGAAGATGGCAACGAAGACGAAGATTTGGAGAAGGAAATGGGGGACCACGAAGACGGTAACGACATCATCGACGAGAGGTTATGGAACGACGAAGACGACAAGAAGGAAAAAGAGGAAGGGAAAGACGAGGGACCGGATGAGTTTGAAAAAGGAGACGCGATGAAACGAGAAGATGCCAGAGACGAAGAGATGCGAGGGAAAGACGAGGACGAGGAAGGGAAAGATGATGGGAAAGAGGACGGAAAGAAACCTCCTCGAAAACCAGACGACAAGGAGAAAGGCAAGCCGGAGGCTAATAAAGAGGATACGAATGAAGGTCCAGACGAGGAAGCCGACGATACGAAAGACGACAATAACATGAACGACCAAGAGGTCAAAGATGCTACTGGTATCACGCCTAAGGGTGAAGAAGAAGACGGGGACGACGATGCGAACGATGACTTGGATATCGATCTCGGAGATGACGACATGCAACTCGACGGAGGCGATGAAGCGGAAGAAGAGAAAGGTGAAGAAGACGACGGATCGAAACCAACTGACGACGACATGAACGCTGATGGTGACTTAACCGGTGAAAATGGCGAAAACAAAGACGATCGAGACGATCGAGACGACGCCGAGTTGAACCCAGACGACGACGCGCGGGAGAATGAAAAAGAAGCCGGCAATGACGACATGGACGTCGATAACGAGGAAGAAGAGGAAGACGGTCAAATCGGTCAAGACGGCAAAGACGACGCGGTTAACGATGCTAACGCTCAGGAAGCACACGAAGAGGAGGATAAAGACGCTCGGAATCAAGCTGGACCGAAAGGTGCCGGAGACGGCGGCGGCGGAGACGACTGCGAAATCGACGAATCCGAGCAACAGCAACAACACGGTCAAGGCGGCGAACAAGGCGCGGCGAGTGCACGCGGAACGGCCGGCGATGGAAGCGCACGGACACAACCAAACAAAAACGCTGGCGGCCAAGACGAACGTGAAAACGACGACGACCAGAATTTCACGAAGGAGCAAAAAGAAGCACAGCAAGAAGCGCCGATGCGATCCACGGCTGGATTTCAGAATCAAAACGAGGACGAGGACGATGCCGGCGATGGCGACGGCGACGGCGAAGCCGCTGGTAAAGGTGCCGCGGTTCCGACTTCCGCACAACCCATGGACGACGCCGAGCAGAACAACGCGAATCAAAACGAGGAGAACAAATCGAAGAAGAGCGGTGGTCCGGAGATGAACCCTCACCGCTCCCTCGCCGCGGCAATGAAGAAATGGCGCGAGAACTTATCGATCGTCAGCGACGACAATGACGAAGAAGACCAAAACACAAAGGATGTAGGCGATGCGGACGATAGAATTCAAAACGAAAACGACGCCGCGGCGGAATTTCAGTTCATGCACGGGGGCGAAGAGAACGAAGAGAAAGGACCAGCCGCGTTGGCTCCGGCGACCGAGGAACAAGCCGTGACGCAAAAACTCAAAGGCGCGAATACTGGCGAAGAAGACGATGAACGGCTCAACGACGATGAAAAAGAAATCAACGCCGAAGAGTTCTTTAAGAAGGAAGACGAAAAGATGAAGAAAGTTGATGAGGCTGATCTCGACGCGAAAAACAAGCATGAAGAAGATCCGATGGAGAAGAACGAGGAAGATGTCTCCGGCGAGATGGCAGAAAAGCAGCAACAAAAGAAGAGCAACAAAAAGAAAAGTCAACGCGACAAGAACTTCGCGCCCAACGAGGAGTTGCAACTCGAAGAAAATGTTGACGCCAATGGAGGTGAAGTAAAGGATGACGACGATGAAAAGGATGGCGACGATGAAAAAATGGCATCTGACGACGAAACCGACGAAGAGCGAAAGAAGAAAGAACTGAAGGAAAAACGCTTACTCGAAGAAGCTATCGTCGAGCTGAAAAATGCCAACATCGAGCACGATAACAACGAAGAAGAGAATGTCAACCGAACGCGCGAACTAACCGAAGAAGAGATTGAACTCGCGCGCGCGGAAGCCGAGAAAGATTTACAAATGTTCCGAGAAGATAAAGACAACGCCTTGTCTGAAATGGACGAAGATGCCGCCGAACATCTTTGGCGAACTCTAGAAGATTTAACCGGTTCTCTCTCTGGCGAATTGAGCGAGCAACTCCGATTGATTCTCGAACCGACGTTAGCATCTCGTTTACGCGGCGACTACCGAACCGGAAAACGTTTGAATATGCGAAAAATCATCCCGTACATCGCCTCCGATTTCCGAAAGGACAAAATTTGGCTTCGTCGATCGAAACCGTCTGAGAGAAGGTACCAAGTCGTATTAGCCGTGGATGATTCGTTATCAATGTCGGAGAATAAGCGCGATCGAGCGGCGCTCGAGGCGATGGTCTTATTGGCGAGAGCGATGAGTCGATTAGAAGTTGGCGACATCGGCGTCGTCGGTTTCGGCGGATGCGTGAAGACGTTACACCCACTCGGTGAACCTTTTGTGGACCAAAACGGCCCAAAACTGGTCTCTAAGCTCACGTTTCGTCAAGACAGCACGTTGGCCGATCGGCCGATGGTGACTTTACTGGAGAGTTTGCACCAGCAACTTTCTTTAGCGCGAGAAAATTCCAGTTCTCGAGGCAGCGCCGAGGCCGGCTCGAACCTCCAACAACTCGTCCTCATCATCGCCGACGGACAATTCCACGAGAAAGAAGCCTTAACGAAAGTCATGCGCGAATTTGGAAATCAAAAAGGCGTTTTAATCGCGTTTATCGTCCTCGATAACCCAGAAAAGTCTTTATTGGACATGCAATCCGTGTCGTTTGAAAAAGGCAAACCGAAAATGACGAAATACTTGGACTCGTTTCCGTTTCCGTATTACGTGGTCGTTCAGGAATCGAACCAATTACCGTCGACGATTAGCGATTTATTGAGACAATGGATCGAAATGGTCAGCAGCAATTCCGATTAAAGATGCTGTCGTGTGTTGTGATATAAAATAGTTTTAGTTTTTTCATATATAAAATTTTCCTAAGTAGTACGAATAACTTCTCGTTTGTGTCTTCCAATCTCTCTTTTTCTCTTTCCTCTAAAATTTTTCATTTACATGTAACGAACGATTGCCTTTCTCTCTTTCTCTCTCCTAATCACTCGTCATCTCTCCCTCTTTTTCTCTCTTTCTCGGTCTCTTTAGTAAAAGTTCAAAACATGTTACATAATAACGCATCCGCCGCTCGAAGCCTTTGCCGGAGCGCTCTTCTTCGCCGGCGCCGGCGAACTCGCCTTCTTCGCCGGAGCCGACGGCTTCTTCGCCGCGACCGGCTTCGCCGCTTTTCTCGCGCTGCTCGGCCTTCTCGGCGGCGGCGCCGGTTTCGTCTTCGTATAACTCGGTCTCGTTTTCGACGGCGATCTTCTCACGCCAATCGGCGGACTCTTCGTAAACGCCAACTTCTTCGCCGAAGACGGTTTCGTCGCTTTGCTCACCGCCACCGGCGTCTTCGTCTTCTTCGTCGGCGTCGGGGACGCGCCGCGCCACTTGTCCTTCAGATCCACGTTCGATCGGTTGGTCAGTTTCGGGCCAAACGCCGGGTCGTCCAAGATTTTCTTCCATTGGCCTTTACGTATATCAAGAGAGAGAACATTTTTTTGTGTGAGTTTTTGGTCAAAAAGAGCGATTCATTGAAAAAAAAATTAGCCGTTTGTTTCCTTTTTGCTCTTAAAATAAAAAAAGGGGGAAAATAGGGCTTTCCTCCCTTTTTTGCCTCGATCGAAAGATGACGACGACGAGAGAAGAAGAAACGCCTTCTCTGCCACATCGCTCTCCATCACTCTCCCGCATCTCCTCAAAGCGAAAGAAACAGACAGACTCCTTCCTCGCGCCGCGCAAAAAGAGAGCGAAAGAAGAAGAAAGCTTTTAAAAAATACAGCAAAAAGCAGCCCTTTTTCCAACAACAAAAAATAACAAAAAAATTAGAAATTACCTGGACCGTATTTCGCTACCCCGGCGGTCAAGGCTACCTTTTCCGGTTCCGTCCAGACTTTGTAGCCTTTACGCGCGGGCGTGCGTTGTCTCGGGGCGGACGGTTTCTGTTTTAAAGGGAGAGGGAGGGAGAAAGGTGAATACTCACGCCAAAAGTGTGTCTTTTTTTTACAAATTAATCCCCTCGGGAACGAGAGAATTGGGGGAAGGAAACCCCTTTGAATTGGGGGAATCGAGATTTATACATCAGATATATATATAAACACGCTTAAAAGCGCGCAAAAAAGAAGGGCAGCAAAAGGTGAGAGCGCGTCTCTTCAAGAAGCTCTGTTTGGTCGTACCGATTTCGCGGCTTTTCTCGCCGATTTCGTTCTTTTGGCCATAGTTGCTGATATTCGAGTGTAATTGTCTCTCTTTCAATGAGGCCGTTTCGAAGCAGAGTTCAAACCAAACTTTTCATTCTTTTTGCCTGTACAACACACAGCCTGTTGAAAAAGCAGGAGAAGAGGAAAAAAAGGAAAACGAAACAAAAAGTTTTGTTTGAACCACCACAATCGCAGCAAAAAAGTTTTTTATTGCTGCTGCTCTCGCCAAATCCTCTCTCTCTCTCTCTCTTACGAAAAGTTTTCGTCTCTCGTCGTTCTTTTCTGCTCTCGTCGAAATATCTTTTCTCTTCGATCGATCGATGAAAAATCTTTCTCGTATCGTTTGCGCACATCATCCCCCAAAACGTAGAACTCGCGCTCTTCGTAGGAGTACGACGACGACTCTCCAACGAACGCGCGTGAATTCGAGTTTACTTTCAACACGTACACGCGTAAATACACGTAAACACACGTTTAAGTAATACTACACGCTTTGTGCGAGATGACGTCGGTTTCTTTCTCTTTCGGGAAGAGCATCGTCCTCAACGGAGGAAGCGCATCATCCATCATCGGAAATAAAGGAAAACAACAACAGCAGCAACCGCAGCGACGCGTCAAAGTCGTCGTCTCTGCTTCAGAGAACGATGAAAAAGCGAAAGTGAAATCGTACCTCGACGCCGGGAAGAAAGCGAAAAACTCGGTCGGTTTGAGGAACTCGTTTTACGCCGGAACGTTTAAACCGATGAAATTTGCCAAATCTGGCACGCAATTCTACAAGTCTTCGGCTTCGGGTGGGGCGAACAAGAAGAAGTTTCAAGCGCCAAAGAAGAAACCGTTGATGATGAAACCGAAAGCAAAACCGATGATTTCGAAACCAATCAGCAAGATTAAACCGATTTCGTTCGCCGCGACGACGCCGAAGAAGAAGTCGTCGTTCGCGGCGCCAAAGCCGAAACGTTTGAACGTTCCGAAGAAGAAGAAGCCGGTGTACACGCCGTTTCCGGCGCTGAAGCGCTCGGGACCGCCGGTCAAGTCGCAGTATACGATTAAGAAGCAACCGATTAAACCAGTGAAGCAAATCGTGAATTCGAGAGGGAAGGTTGCGACGAAGGCGCCGGCGACGAAGAGAGCGCAGACTTTGGTGTTTTCGAACATATTCGCAAGTTTGAGCGGCGGCGGAGAGAAGAAGACGAAGAAGACCGCTTCTCCGGCGGTCGCGCCGCCTCCTGCCGCGGCGGCGGCGGTCAAAATCGCGTTGCCGGTGCAAATGAAGAAGAAAGAAGAGCAAAAGAAGACGAATGATGACATGTCCAGAGACGAAATCGGCACTTACGGTTTGATCGCCGCTTTTTCCTTGGCCTCTTTCTCTTCTTTAGTCGTTTTGCCGGTGGCGTTGGGAGACGTTTTTGAATTGATTGGATTGGGCGTATCGGCGTATTTCGTGTACTCGTTAGTCGTCAAAGACGACGATTTGGGTTTGTCTAAAACGCTAGACGAGGTCGAATCGCAAACCGGGTTGGACGTTCGAGAGCTGACGAATTCCACGGTTGGGTTAGTCAAAGATACCGTGAACACGGTGTCGAGCAACACGAAAAAGACCAGCTACCCGAAAAAATCCGAGACGCCGAAGCCGGTCGTCGCGGCGGCCCCGGTTGAATCCGAAGAACCAAAAGAAGACGACGAGGATTAAACGACGCGTTTAAAACTTTTTCGCGTCCGCCGTTGTTGTTTGTTTTATTATTATATTATATATTATTATTGTTATTACGATCGCATTTTCAAACGTAATAAAGTTATTATTTCGAGAAGGTTTCCTTCAACGTTTTGATTCTTTCGTCCAACAAAACCGCACTCGCTGAATCCCCATCTTTCAACATACCCAACAACACTAAAGCGTCCCCGACTTCTGGCCCAGCTGTTCGTCCAGTCAACGCGATTCTAAACGGCATGAACAACCTTTTACCTTTTCTTTCCAACGCTTTACCCGTCGCGTTGATGAATTTTTTCACGTCGTTGTTCTTTACGCACTCTTGCAACTCGCCGGATTCGTGCGCACTCACGATCGCATCTACGATCGGTTGAAAATCATCCTCGATAACTTTTTGCATTTGTTCGTTCGTTTTCATTTCCTCTTGCAACGGATATTCCAAAATTTCCTTCACTTTCGCGCTGACGTCCTCGGTTAACTCGATGGAATCCTTTACCAAACTAATCGCCATTTTCTTCGCCTCGTCGCTCGCCGTCGCGCTCATCACCCCGGATTTCTCCATCGCCAACCCTAACATTTCGTTTTGTTCGCTTTCCGGTAATAACCTAATGTGTTGACCGTTCATCCAGTTCAACTTTACCGTATCAAACACCGCCGGGCTCTTGTTGATGCGTTCAATCGCAAACAAAGGCGCTAACTCGTCCACCTCGTAAATCTCTTTTTCGGTGCCATCGTTCCACCCTAACAACGCTAAAAAGTTAATCATAGTTTTCTGTAAATATCCTTGCTCTTTAAATTGTCCAACAGACGTCGCGCCGTGTCGTTTACTCAACTTGGAGCGATCCGGCGCTAAAATCAACGACATGTGCCCGAAAGTCGGTCTCTTAAACTCCAACGCGTCGTACACCAACGCTTGTCTCAACGTGTTCGGCAAATGCTCTTCGGCTCGTAAAACGTGCGTAATCCCCATGGTCGCATCGTCCACCGCCACGCAAAAATTATACACGGGGATCCCGTTCGATCGTAAAATAACGAAATCCCCGAGCGTGTCCGTATCCCACCCAACTTTACCTCTAATCAAATCGTCGATTTCAATGCGTTCGCCTTCCGGTACGCGAAATCTGTACGTATACGGCGCGCCAGTCGCCTCCATCGCCTTCACTTCCTCCTCCGACGCCGTCTTCCACTTCCCCACGTACTTCGGCGGTAATTTCTTCGCCTCTTGTTCCGCTCGCATCTGTTCCAACTCCTCGTCCGTGCAAAAACACTTGTACACGTGTCCCGATGTCATCAATCTCCGCGCGAGCGTTTGGTAAATAGCGCCTCTCTCCGATTGTCGATACGGTCCGAATTCGCCTCCTTTTTCCGGTCCTTCGTCGTAATCCAGACCTAACCAGTTCAAATCTGCCAGCATGCTCTGTTCGCTCTCTCGGGTCGACCTCGCCGTGTCCGTATCCTCCACTCGCAAGATGAACTTCCCGTTCGTTTTTTTCGCGTACAACCAGTTAAACAACGCCGTTCTCGCTCCGCCAACGTGTAAACTCCCGGTCGGAGACGGCGCGAACCGAACGCGGACGGTGCCGTCGTTCGGTGGGATTTTAATCTCCACGTCCTCTGGGTGCGCGACCGAAGAAGACGCCGACGTACTTCTCACGTGCCGGACCTTCGAACGTCGATTTCGTAACAACGCGCAGTGGTATCCGATGTGAACGCGTTGGGATAAAGTGCACGATTTGATCGCGCTGAAATGCGAAGATTTCGCCGCAATATTCGTCATCGAGAACATTGTGTACCGTAACGTTGTTCGTGTGGTTTCGTAAGAGCAGAAGGAAGGGTTTAAAGTGTCTTTACTGTATGCGCGCGAGGAAAGAAAGTGAGGATGATGATCGAGTTATAATGGATAGAATGGAGAAGCGAAGGAGCTTAAATTCGTGCGAAACACGCGAGAACGGAAGGAAAAGGTCATCGCTAACTACTAGTATATCTTCTTTTTTACATTACAAGCTGTGCGTGTGCGCGCGTAAATTTTGTGTATCCGAGCACGCGTTTACGACGTGCGTACCGTCGTATTATACGACGTGTGTAACGTTCCATCTTCGTATCGCCAACCGGGTGGGAGAGGACAGTTATTGTCGAGGAGGTATCGTACACACTCGGGGTGTCTGTTCGCGTGGGTTACGGAAGCAAATGCGCCACTGTTCCAAGGCACTTTGGCAGTTTCGCGCAAGTACTTCAAACAGTCTAAGTGGCCGTTCATGGCCGCATTCTCACACGCCCGTTCGTCATATCCATCATACTTACGCTCAACAAGATATTCGAGTATGTGAAGATGACCATATTCAGCCGCCCAAGCGGCACTTCTCCAATCCCAAGGCGCTTTGACTTCTTCGTGTAAGTATTTGAGGCACTCGAGATGACCGCCATTGGCCGCACACGCACACGCATCTTCGTTATAATTATCAAATTTACGCTTGACAAGATATTCGAGTATATGAAGATGACCATTTCGAGCCGCCCAAGCGGCAGTTTCCGAATCCCAAGGCGCTTTGACT
>Ga0255771_1000085_pt1 | contig 87817 bp, 50 predicted proteins | sample 011ome_19_FD_179969 | JGI IMG/M metagenome (GOLD analysis project Ga0255771, IMG submission 179969) | Coastal salt marsh microbial communities from the Groves Creek Marsh, Skidaway Island, Georgia - 011510BT metaG (version 2) | ecosystem: Environmental > Aquatic > Marine > Intertidal zone > Salt...
AAAGAAAGGCTTGTTGTGTTCACATCAAATTGTTGTTCTCGTAATAATAATATATGTGTATTGTGATCTCCTGGATCTCTTTAATTCATTTCATCATCAGACGAAAGTTTTTTTCTCATCTCTTTTACATACCTGTTTGTTGCTACACTGTCTCGTCCTTCTTCTTCTTCCAGTCTCTGAATTCAGTTCTTTTGAGAAACTTCCATTTCTGTCGTCATTTTTTATTTCGCGGATACAGACAGAGGAAGCGAACACTCATCACAACCACACGACGCCTATTATCTACTACAAAACATCAAAATGGAGAACAGCAACAGCAACGGAGGACAAATGAAACCGTCCATCAAGTCTGCGGACATGAAAGAGGTTTGTCATCAAAAGACAACGACGAATAAAAGTAGTTCGCGCGCGCGTCATCTCGTCGTTGCAAAATTTTCGAAAGTCAAACCAACAGACGCTTTTGCGAAGAAAAACGAATCGTCTCTTTTGATGAACAACTAATAACACTAATACTCTCTTCTCTCTTTCACTCGCTCATCGAAAACACGCGAAACAGGAAGTCATACAAGACGCGGTAGATTGCGCCAAAATTGTGCGTGAGACCTTCTTTTTTGTTTTCTCTTCCTCCGCGCGAACGTGGAAAGTCACATTTTGCCTTTGTCTGGGTCGTTAAAAATTTTGACTTTTTCAACGACCGACGACGCTTCGTCTTACTCTCTTTGACATTTTCCGTTTTCTGCAATATACCCACAACAACAACAACAACTGAACAACAACAACAGGCATTAGAGAGATACGAAATAGAAAAAGACATAGCCGCGTACATCAAGAAGGAGTTCGATAAGAAGTACCAGCCGACTTGGCACTGCGTGGTCGGGAGAAACTTTGGGTCCTACGTGACGCACGAAACCGGACACTTTATATATTTCTACATCGGGCACATTGCGATTTTATTGTTTAGGTCTGGATAACGGAGAGGAATGGCGGCAGGAAGGAAGAGAGAGAGAGAGTAGGAGTAGCAAAAGAGGAGGAGGATGTAGAGGAGGAATCATAACAACAAAAACAACAACATTAGCTAACGTAGGAATAGCGCTCTGAGATACACAACCAGAAAATTAAAGAACAAACTTTCGTCTGTTTTTTCTTGTCCCGTCCGTTTCCGTGCTGCGCACGTACTCAAACTCGCCGTGTTTTGAATCGAACGTTCCTTTTTGTACGCTCATTAGCTTCAACGTGAATCGAGGCCCTAATTCTTGCAACCTGGCGATGACAGAGGTTGGTCGATCGTCGTTCTCGTCCGCGATTTTTTTTTTCTGAGCCTTGGTCAATTTTTTCTTTCGCTCGAACGGTTTCTTCTCCTTTTTTTTACCGTCTTCATCTTCCCCGCTATCGTCGTCTGAATCATCATCATCATCATCATCATCATCATCATCATCATCGCTGCTGCTACCGCTACTACTACTGTCGTCGTCGTCATCGGAATCTTCGTCGCTACTACTCCCAGCTTTGAACTCGTCCGAGTCCGAATCGGAATCTTCGTCGCCGCTAAACTGCACGTCCTCTTCATCCCCGTCCTCTTCGTCTTCTCCAGACGGAAGCGCTAAGCTCGGTTTACTCTTCCTCTTACTACTCTTCTTTATTCTATTCTTGGAAAAGGACTCTTCGTCTACCTCGGCGGTGGATAAGTGCCCGCCGTGTCTTCTTCTCACCCCTTTCTTCTCCTCGAACACGTATCGATGGTGTCGAAAAAAAATGAAATCTCGTTGGTTGTGAAACGTCACCACGCGTCTTCCTTTAAACTCTGGTTTCTGAGGGAACAAACTCGCAAACATTCGTCCAATTCGGTGACCTAATCGAGTGCTAAAGTTATTCAACAACAACTCTGGGTAATGCGACGTCGCTCGGCCGTGATTTCGAATCTTTTTACTCAAAATTAAATTCGTCAGTTTATACATCACGCTCGGTCCTTCCGGCAAGTGCACGTGTAACAACCCGTTCACTCGCGCACCTTTACTAAACGTTTTATTCTCATTGAAAATGAGCAAATCCGTGAATCCTCTCGCGGTGGCGTGCTTCACCATCTCTTTAACGTGGTAGTTTCTTCTCGCGTAATAATACGCGTTCGGGACTACCGTAAATAGATTCTCCAAAAACTTAAACATCGCGCCGCTCGGTTTCCTACTCGTCGTTATTATAATCTTCGGGCTCGAGTTGAACGAAAAATACGACGCAAACTCGTCCTCTTTATCTTCGTTGTGAATCTCCTCCTCGTCTTCTCTCACGATGTGCGTCTCATCTATCACGCGTTGGTTTTCTATCGTTTTCGGGACTTGTCTCGGTGCCGGCGTCTCCCCGTTTTCCAACGCTCTCAGTTCTTCTTTTTGTCTCAGTTGACGTCGTTTTTTCTTCTCTACGCTTTGTTCGTGTAAGAGCTTCCCGTAGACTTCCGAGCGTCTTTGCTTGTTTTTTATTTGACTGGTGAGCTTGCCGATGGAGACGTTTTCACTCTTTGTTCTTCTTCTGTTTTTATGTTACGTGATTTATGATGATGTATGAGAGAGAAGATATAAATGAGATACTACTAAACAACGCGCGAGCGATGCTTCATCGAAACGAGAAAAACAATGGCGGCGAAAATCGAAAATTGGAAAAAGAGAAAGAAAGAATAAAAAAGAAAGAACGACGGACGCACCCGTCGTCGTTGTCGTCCCCAGGGGGATCTTTCCGTTTCCGTTTCAACGACGTGCTCTTCTTCGTTCGCGTGACCCCCATAATAATGTTCTCGTTCTTGTTGTTATTATTGTTGTTATTATTATTGTTGTTCTATATTATTATGTGGAGTGTTGTGTCTTCCATAACCAACAAAACAGACTGAAAAATGAAAAAACAGAAAAAAAAAGTTTTGCCGGCGAGATGTCTATTTTTAAACCATCATCATCATCACTCTCTACATAATACACAACGCACTTTGAGAAGAGAGAGTAAGAGATTAAGAGATGCAATCGAGGAAGAGTCTCTCTGTGGTATCTTCTTTATTATATTCAGGATATAGTGATAACAACACCAACGAGAAGAAGAAGAAAATGGCCGCCGGCACATCTTCTTTCAGGAAAACGGCACAAGCGACATCTCATCAACAACAACAACAAAAACAAAAACATCAGAAAAACGATATCTCCCGAACGCAACTGTTAAACGACGGGAACGTCATACCGACTTTAGGATTAGGGACGTGGAAATCGAATCCACCTGAGGAGTGCACTTTAGCCATCACTTCGGCGTTACGGAACGGGTTGACGCATTTGGATTGCGCGTCGGCGTATGCGAACGAACACGTGATTGGAAAGTGTTTGAGTAAAGTTTTTGGCGACGAAGATACGTCGCGAGAGGACGTGTTCATTACGAGTAAGTTATGGAACGATAGACGGAAACCAGATGACGTTCGAGAGGCGTTGGAACAAACATTAGAAGATTTACAGTTGGAGTACATCGATTTATACTTAATTCATTGGCCAGTGTGTTGGAAACGAGGAACGGTATTAGTGGACGATACGGAGACGTCCATCGAGGAGTGTTGGAAGACGATGGAACAGTTGAAGAGAGAAGGGAAGGTGAAATCGATTGGGGTGAGTAACTTTAATCAAGAACAGTTGACAAAGTTGATGAAACATTCAGAAATTAAACCAGCGGTGAATCAAATCGAGTCGCACCCGATGTTACCGAACGATGCGTTGATTCAGTTTTCAAAGAAGATGGGCGTGGCGGTGACGGCGTATTCTCCATTCGCGAGAGGAAGCGAGTTGTTTAAAAACGAAATTGTACGAAAAATAGCAGAAAGAAGACAAACGACGCCAAGTAAAGTGATTTTAAGATGGCATTTACAGAGAGGCGTGATTGTGATTCCGAAATCGGCGTCTGAAATTCGAGCGAAGGAAAACGCCGATTTTCAGGCTTTGGAAACGTTTTCGCTGACGGAGGAAGATATGGAGGAGTTACGCGCGCTCGATTGCGATTATAGCACGGCACCGGCGCCGTGGAGTCATTTCCCGCAAGTCGCCAGAAGAAATAAGATTTTAAGGCCGTTATTCAAAGTGTTGACGTACCCGTTTTTTAAGGTGTTTAGTATGGACGTGCAGATGATGGGAAGGAAAAAATTCATCACGTTTGGCGCGACTCGGCGCTGAATACGCTGATGAGTTTGGGATGCTACTGCTACGATGTGTCATTAAAATACTACTCATCCAAACGACGACTCAAACGGGCACACGTACGATTTTCTGGATTCGTTGTTTTCTTTGCTATGAACTACTGGGAAAGGATCGTCCGTCGTCCTCGCCCGTTTCACGTTTCCTCTCGGCGGTTTTCCGAGAGAGACCTCTCGGTGGTAGCGAATACCGCTTTCGTTCACGTTCGATAACGGCGACCTCGATGGTTTTTCACCGCCAGGCGTTCGTCGTCGCACTTTTCTCTTATTCGCATCGTTCTCGTCCGCGATGACGTCTGGCGACAGAGACATCTCCGGCGACAACGGGTCTTCTTTCTTCTTCGTTTTCTTCGTCTGTTTCGTCTCCTTTGAGCTCTTTTGAGTGGTGGAAACATCATCAACTTTGTTGTTCTCGTTGAAAATCTCCTCCAACAACCTCGTCGTTTTGCTCTCCTTCTCATATCTCTTTCCATTCGTACTCTCAATCTCTCTCCGTTTCAACAAATCCATCTCCACTTCTCGCACGCTCTCGTGTCTCCTCATCGTCCGTTGGAAACATCTCCTCACGTTCTCAATCTCCTCTTCGGTATCCTTCACGTGCACGAACCCACAGCTACTTCCTCCATCCTCCCCGTTTCCAAAAACGACCGAATCTAACCGGCTCACGAGTTTAGAAACGTCTGAAGATGAACAGCGGCTCAAATTGCGCAAGATTTGCGCGCGTTGTCGCCAAAACTGTTCCTCATTAGTTGTTGTTGTTGTAGTTGTTGATGACAATGATGATGTTCTCCTTGTTGATGACATTTTTAACAACACGCAACAACAACACACGACGATTCCATAGCATTCTGAACACTTTTCGTTTTTTTCTTCTGATTCGAGGTTCCCCCCAAAAAACTTTAATTTTTTTGGTCGTCAAAATCAAAATCGTCAGTCCTCTTCAGAAATTTTCAAGTTTGGACTCCTCTTTCGTATTATACAGAAGACAAAAACACAAATCATGGGATTAACGTCTCGGCGAGAGAAGATCGTTCTGTTCGGAGACTCTTTGACGCAACGCGCGATCGAACAAGGCGGATGGGGAGAGAGTTTGGTACGTCGTCGAGAGTTTATATTCATTTCCTTTTTCTTTTCGTTTATTATTACGCAAAGTTATGTGTTCTCTTTCTTTGCGTGTCTGTGTTGGTGTTTTTTATTCTTGAATTTGATCGCCGCGCGCCTTGAATTTTGTCGTGAAGAAGAAGTTTAAATATAAACTAACCAATATTTACTACTTCTCTGTTGTGTTGTGTTACAAAACACGTCGAACGCAAACAAACACCGTTTAACAGAACGACCACTTTACGAGAAGAGCGGACGTGTACGTGAGAGGATTCGGAGGGTACAACACTCGATGGGCGTTAAAAGTTATGGACGATATCTTTCCCGAGAAATTCGACCGACGATTGCGCAAACATCACCTAACGATAATCATGTTTGGGACGAACGATAGCGCAATCGAGGAAAAAACGAGCAAGTTTCAAACGAGCGCGTACGTGCCCTTAGAGGAATACGAGAAGAACATGGAGATTATTATTAATCGAGCGAAGAAGTGCTCGAAGCACGTGATTGTTATGGCCCCACCGGCGATGGATGAACAAGGACGGTTGAACTATCAAGTCGAAATGTACGGCGACAAGGCGTTCGCGAGGTTGGATAGGTCGAACGAAGAGCTACAAAAGTATGGGATGGCGTGTAAACGAGCGTGTAGAAAATGCGTGGTACCGGTTGAGGATTTGTTTGTCGCGTTTGAGCACGATACGAAAGGCTATTTTACGGATGGAATTCATTTCAACGCCCGAGGACAAGAACGCGTTTGGGAACGGTTGAAATATCGATTAACCATGGAAGGCATTCAGCCGGAGAAGATGCAGTTGGATTACCCCATGGGCATTGACTTGAGAGAGAAAGGGCCGGAGTGGATACAACTATTCGAGAAATCGAGAATGGAGAATTATAAGAACAGAAACGGGGTGATGAGTTTTGACGAAAGTCCGTATAATCTCGGAAGAGGAGGTGCGCCGAGTAGTTCGATTTCGCCACCATCGACATCGTCCGCTACGAATACCGATGGTGTACCAATGAGCAATGTTGATAACAGTGGTAAGGTTGGATTCGTTATGAATCATCTGAGTAAGATTGCGATTGGATTCTTCGCCGGTGCGATTGTCGGGAAAGCACTCTCGTCCTCACCCTCATCGACGGGCGAGAAAGTGCGCGTGAAAGAAGTCAAGGTTGAGGTTCCGGGAAAAGAGCGAATCAAAGTCGTGAAAGAAATCGTGAAAGTTCCGGGCCCAACGCGAGTGGTTACGAGATACGAAAAAGTACCGGGACCGGAGAAGATTGTGGAGAAAATCGTCGAGAAGAAAGTAAAAGTTCCCGGACCGGAGAAGATTGTGTACAAAGACCGCGTGGTTAAAGAAAAGGTTGAGGCTCCCGGGAAAGAAACTGTTAAAGTTGTTTATAAAGATAAGCCGGTGGAGAAGATTGTCTACAAGGAAAAGATTGTCAAAGAGAAGGTGGAAGTTCCGGGTAAAGAGAGAGTAATCACGAAAGAGGTCAAAGTGCCCGGTCCGGAAAAGATTGTATATAAAGACAAAATAGTCGAAAAAATCGTCTACAAAACCGATAACAGCAAGAAGAATAGTAGCAGCGGTGGTAGCGCAGCAGCGAAAGAGAAAGTTGTCTATAAAGAGAAGCCGGTGGAGAAAATCGTATATAAAGACAAAATCGTCGAAAAGAAAGTTCAGGTCCCCGGTCCGGAGAAGATTGTCTACAAAGACAAGCCGGTGGAGAAGATTGTCTACAAGGACAAAATCATCGAGAAGAAAGTGGAAGTACCGATCATCAAGGAGAAAATCGTCGAAAAAGTCATCTATAAGGAGAAGAGCGGCGGTGGTAACAGTAGCCGAGGAGGTCCGCGCCTTCCCGAAGGCGCTCCGAAAGTCACCATCAAAGTCGGCAACACGGTTGGTTTCTTCTACGATATTAATAAGAAGTAAACGTACGCAAATGAAGGAGAACGTTTTTCTTATTGACGATTATTACTTTTCGTCTTCGTTGTTATTTATATTAATATATCATCACCGTATTGTATTCCTATTATTTCACATGTTTTGGTATTTTGGTGGTTGGGCTCAATTTGTCTGAAAAAAAGCAAAAAGAGAGAAAGGTCGCCTTCGTTGTTACCGACAGCCATGACAGCCGCTCATTAAAAAAAACAGCCACTCATCAAACACAAAAAAGGCGTCCTCCGACGTCACACATTTTATTCAAAGCCGACCCCGCTCACTTCTTATTGTAGTATTGTATTTACAGTCGGGATCTGCTTGAGAACGGATAGATATTTAAAAGAGTATTCAATCGAGAGAGAGATTTGGTCGATCGAAGAAGAACGGACGAACGCGCGCGCGCGAAAAGAGTAAACGACGTGGCGACGTTTCGGGACACATTTTCGGGTGGTGATAAAAGAGAAAAGCGATAAAAAGGAATAAAAACAGAGGAGGACTTTAACATCGTATTCATCATGGGCAAAGGCGGTAAGGACGCCTCGGGTTCTTCCCCAATCACGAATGTGGATATGTCTCCCGCGAGCACCGCCACCACGTACACGGTTTCGCAGGTGAACGAGTGCGATCACATGACCGCGAAGGACTCCCCAAAACTGGTCATCTTCGGTGACGACGTGTACGACATTTCGAGTTGGATTTCAAAACATCCGGGAGGCGAAACCGTCCTGAAACAGTACTCCGGGAGAGACATTACGGACGCGTTCCGAGCGTATCACTCGGAAAGCGGAAAAGCGATGAAAACGTTGAAATCCATGCGCGTTGGCGCCGTTCAAAGAAAGATTTCGGAGGAAGCGCCCCAGCATTTACACGATTTTCGAGAGTTGGTGAAAACGGCGGAGAACGCAGAGTTCAAGACGGATTATAAGCACTATTACGCCATCGCCATTCGCTTGGTGTCTTTGTTAGCCGTGGCAATTCATTTGGTCGTGAATAAAGAGGATACGTTTTCTCACATGCTCGGAGCCGTATCGTTGGGAATGTTTTGGCAGCAAAGCATGTTCATCGGACACGACGCGGGGCACTGCGCGGTGACCCACAATAGGAAATTGGACACCGCCATCGGGTGGCTCATTGGGAACATGTGTAACGGTGTTGGCATTAGTTGGTGGTCGAGCACGCACAACGTCCATCATTGCGCCGTGAACTCTTTGGAGTGCGATCCGGATATTCAACACATGCCGATTTTGGCAGTCACGAGGAAGTATTTCGAATCCGTGTACTCGTTGTACCACAACCGACAGTTGAAATTTGATTGGTTAGCGAAGAAGTTTGTTAGCGTGCAGCATTACACGTTCTACCCGATCATGGCCGTAGCGAGAGTGAACTTATACGCGCAAACGTTGATTCACTGCGCGACGGTAAAAATGTCCAAGAAACAGCGCGTCATTGAATTCGCCACGCTCGGTTTTTACTTCGCGTGGTATTCGACGCTGGTGAGCATGTTACCGACGGCTGGTGAGAAATGGGCGTTCTTCTTCCTCTCGCACGCAATTGGTGGGATCATTCACGTTCAAATATGTTTGTCGCACTTTTCGAGAGATGTGTTCGATGGGATTCCAAAAAACAACGAATGGATTGAGATGCAACTCGCCGGGACGATGGACATTGAGTGCCCAAAATATTTGGATTGGTTCCATGGCGGTTTGCAATTTCAAGTCGAACACCATTTGTGTCCAAGACTACCGAGACATAAACTGAGAGATTTCCGAGAAGAAGTTATTAAACCGTATGCCAAGAAAAACGGTTTGAAGAATTTCCACTCTGTTGGGTTCTTCGAGGCGAACGTGCAAGTATGGAAGACGTTGAAGAAAGCCGCGAGTCAATCCGTGTTATCGCCGGCGTTCTCGACGGAAAATTACATTTAAAAAGAAAGTACAAACACTCGCTGTCACGCATGCGTGGAGAACTTTTTTTGTGTATTTGTTAGTAGAATTATTATTTGGTTCCTGTATAGTATAGACCTATGATGTGTGATCATATGTAAGCAGAAGGGAGAGAGAGAGAGAAAGAGAGAAGATGTGTTGATTAGTTTGTAGTTTACGAGTTGGAAAATTCATTTTTGTTCTAGAAGTCAATCGTTCTTATGAATTTAAACCTCCATATCGAACGCGACGTCGTCCATACTATCCTCGCTGGTGTCATTAATCACTTTTTCTTCCTCTATCGGTCTCGCATTCGCATCGATGATTTCATGCATCGAAGGTCTCTTGTCCGAAGAAGAAGAAGAAGAAGAGGACACGGGAAAGGCACTTTCAGCTTTCTCCAACTTCTCCGGCTGCGCCATATCCTCCGCACTCTTCACCATCGCTTGCTTTGGCATTCTCGCCGCATATTTTAAATTCTTGGCCGCAATACCCGCGACAGATTGTTTCGTTTTACTTTTACTTCGTTTCTTTAACACGTCGACCATTAAACTCGCGTGTAAACCTTTTGTCGCGGCAATTGGCATGAGTTTTCCTTTCCCGGGATCTTGGCTCGAGTGTTTCGCCGCAATCGCTCGCGCTTCCGGAGTACGATGATATCGTCCATCCGCACCTAACTCCCACGCTAAGACACCATCCACGAGACAAGCATCGAGCATGTCTTGGATTTCGCACCTGATTCTCTCATCTTCGACTAACGTGACGACTTCGACGCGATGTAACAAATTTCTTCGCATCAAATCTGCGCTACCCATGTAAATCTTCGGATCCGCTTTCCCTGTCTGAAGCGCGTTTTCGAATCGAAAGCATCTGTGGTGTTCTAAGAATCGACCGATGATTGAGATCACGCGAATGTTTTCGGAAATGCCTGGGACGCCAGGGCGAATTCTACAAATGCCCCGAACGATCAAATTCACGCTCACGCCCGCCTGGCTCGCCCGATAAAACGCTTTACAAATCTCCGGGTCGTCTAAACCGTTCATTTTAGCCGTGATGGACGCTTTGTACCCTTTCTTTGCGGCGGTGATTTCGTTCTCGATTAAATCCACCATGCTAGATTGTAAGCTTTGCGGCGCAACCAGCAATCTGTTGAATTCTTTTTGGAAATGATGGCCCATTAAAAACTTGAACAAATTCACGGCGTCTTCGCCGTATTCTTCTTTGCACGTAAACATGCCGTAATCGGTATAAATACCCGCCGTGGACGGGTTATAGTTCCCAGTTCCTAAGTGAACGTACTTCACGAGCTTTTCTCCTTCTCTTCGTACGACTAAAGTTGCTTTACAGTGCGTTTTCACGCCTTTTACGCCGTACGCGACGTTACACCCGGCAGTTTCAAGTCGTTCCGCAAAACCCAAGTTTCGCTCTTCGTCGAATCGAGCTTTCAATTCAACCAACACGGCGACGTTTTTCCCGTTATCGCAAGCTTTAATCAAACTCGATATAATTGGCGAGTTCGATGAAGTTCTATACAACGTCGATTTAATGCTCAAAACATCCTTATCTCTTGCCGCGGCTTCGAAGAAAGCTTGCGTGGACGTCGCGAACGAATGGTACGGGTGGTGGACTAAAATGTCTCCTTTTTTAATCTCGTCGAAAATATTACGTTTGCTCATCTCTTCCGCCTCGGAAGCCGACGAGGAAGGGACGTCGATACCAACCAATCTCGGGTGCGTTCTCGGAGACCAGTAGTCAAAAACTAAGGCGTCGTCCATTTCAAAACTCACGTCGATGGAATCTAAAACGCCGAATCCCAACGGCGCGGCGTGCGGCACCGAAGTCACGTCGAACGATCTCAACTCAAGAGATTTCATCAAACGGTCTTTCACGTGTTCAGGCATCGTGTCTTGCACTTCCAACCGAACGAACGATGCAAAACGTCTCGTTCGAACTTCGTCAGACATCATCTCTAACAAATCTTCCGCCTCCTCCTCGTTTCTTTCGACGTCCGCGTTTCTACACACTCGAAACGCGTGACACGCGCGAATGTTACATCCTTGAAACAACGTGTCCATGTTCGCCTCTAAAATTTGCTCTAAAGGCAAAAAAAGTTTACCTTTAGTTTCGTCCATAAACTCGCCAACGTCGATCCATCTGTCCACCACGGATGGAACAGAAACCACCGCGAATTTCTCGTTTGAGTACGCGTCTTCCAACTCCACTGCCAACGCTATGGACAAACTCGGTAAAAACGGAAACGGGTGGCACGGATCGATCGCTCTCGGATCTAAAATCGGTTCCACATAGTCGTGGTACCATTCGCGAACTTTCCGAACCGTTTCCTTGTCCATATCGTCGTGCGATAAAATCCTGATGTTATAATCCGCTAAACTCGGCGCTATTTGTTCGATGTACAACTCCGCCTGAATATCCGACATTTTTTCTACTTCCGCGCTGACGTATTCGAGCGTTTTCCTCGGCGACCATATGTTCTTACCTCTTTTCTTGACTAAGTTCCCAACCCCGACAGATTCTTGCCTCTTTAACGCCCCAACTCGCTTGGCGAAAAACTCGTCCAGGTTTCTCCCGCTAATCGCTAAAAACCGAAGTCGTTCGAACGCCGGAATGTTCTCGTCCGCCGCGGCTGCCAGAACTCTCCAGTTAAACGCCAACCACGACATCTCCGGGTTAAATATCTTATCGTTCAGAGTAAAGGATTCAATGTCTTCGTCTTTAAACCGCTCCACGTCGGTTTCCGTGCCTTCCGGTATAAACGGTGGACACGTTTCCAATAAAACTTCCAGAGCGGCGTTTATTATGCTTTTGTATCCAGCAGTTTCTTGGTTATACTGCTCCAACTCGTCCGGAGATAAGCCGAGTTGTTCGATTTGCGTGTCTTTTTTTACCAACTTGGTTACCACTCCCGCTCCGTTTAGTTTCCCTCGTCGTTTTCCTCCGAGTTGATTATTATTGGTATCCCCGTTATTATTACTCGAAGAAGCGGCGCATATTTTAGATGATGATGATGATGATGTCCTTCGTTTTGAGAACAACGACGACGACGACGAGTGCACCACAAAATTCGGTCGTCGTTGTTTACGTGAGTCATCATCATCGTCATCTTCATCGCGGCGTAGTAACCGACGACGAAATTGTTGTCGGGGTCGTAAAACTCGTCGTTGTTGCTGGGAACAACACACAGAGGAAACAGAGGAGCCCGCTAAACCGATGATCATTCTCTCTTTTACTCTTTTACTCTTTTCTCTTCTTCTTCTTAACGTTGTTGTTCTTTTTTGCGCGCGTTTCTCTTCTCTCTTTATTATTCCGTTTTTCGTGTGCAAAAAATATTCCTTGGGTTTTTTTTTTTGCAGCCGACATTTTTCTGCAGAGTCTCTTCCTTCTTCTCGCTTTTTTTCCTCTCTTCTTTTTTCCCCTCTTTTCATTTTTCAAAATCGGGAGCATTTTTTGTCAAATGGCAATGATGTGATTTTTTGTGCACAATCATCCAAAAAATTGCACAAAAATTACTTGCGCACGAACAACAACAACAGAAAAGAATTGACTCCTTTTAGTAGTAAATTATATAGTAATACTTAAAAAGAATGCCGCCAAAGAAAGGAACGAAACGCAAAGCTGTTGCGGCGAGTAAAAAAGATGCGGATGCGGATGCGGATGCGGCGGCGGCGGACGTCGTCGTCGTCGACGACGACGACGACGGCGAGAAGGAAGAAATCGAGATTCCAAAAGTAACGGATGGAATTGACGGCGAGAAGAAAACCGAGGATGGTGGTGACGGTGGTGACGAACAAGAACAACATACAACAGAAGAAAAAGACGAAAAAGACCAGACGACAAAAACGACGACGGTAAAGAGGCAGAAGAAGAGCAAATCGCCGTCGTCGAAAGAGGAGAAAGCGGTGGACAACGACGAGAAAGATGGTGGTGAAGATAATAATTCTCCCAAAACGACGACGACTGCAACAAAGAAATTCTCAGAGGAAAAGAAGAAAGTTCGAACGCCGCCGCCGTTGGAGTATCCAACGCTCGAACAGGTTCGAGGATTCGTTCCAGCCGTCACGTGCGATCACTTTGAGGCGAAATTTCGCGACGTCGAGGATCCGCAATACGATCAGAACCAACTTGAAGTATTCAACGCTTTGATAAAGTTTCCGGTCAAATCGCAGTTGCAATTCATCGAGGAGAGCGACTCGTTGGCTGCGCTCAGGAAGACGTTGGCGAGTCACAACGCAAAAGTGTGGTTGCATACGAAGAGTATGGTTGCAGCGGAGAAAGAACTGGACAAGTTACCGGAAAAAGTAAGCCAGGCGTTGAAAGCTTTGTACGATTCCAATCACATGAAAGAAGATGCGCTTGATTTTCGCGTTTTATCTTTCTTAGCGCAAATGAAGGAAGAGAGCGCACTTTTAGCCATCGAGGATTTGTCCAATCAAAACTTAGATGTGATTAAGAACGTATCCGCGTATTTCAAAGGCGTTTGCAGAAGAAGGAACGACGAGAACAAAGATGGAGTTCAGTTTGGATCGATGGGCGGCGGCGCCGGAGGGACTCAAGAACAAGGCCACGCGTACAATCCAGCGTTGCAGGATGTTCAAAACGCGCTCATGCGCGGTGTCATTACGCCCATGGTAGGTACGGCTATGGAGCGATTGTTCACGTCTAATCCGGGCGTTCAATTTGACGCCGCAGCGTGGGAAGAATTCACGCAACTCAACGAGATGATGGCGATGAATTGCATCGACGAGACGTTCATCGAGTTACAGAACGCGAGAGGCGGCGTGCGTAACCCGAACGGCTTGTTCGTCTCAAAAATTCGAAAGTTTCTCGGACAAATGCGGAACAATTTCGGTGGTGGTCATGGTGGTGGGCACTACGGAGGAGGAGGTGGTGGTGGTGGTGGTGGAAATTTCGGTGGTCGAGGAGGAAGAGGGAACAATTTTAATAACTACAACAACAACAATAACTTCGGAGGAGGAAGAGGAGGTGGCGGCGGCTACGGCGGCCAAGGCGGTGGCGGCTACGGCGGCCAAGGCGTGGACGATCAAACGCTCAGAAGTACGCTCCCAGCGTACGCGAACAGAATAATCACTTGTATTGAGAAAGGCCGTTTCCAACGAAACGCCATCGACGAGCGCATGCTCTCCGCCTTGTCTCAAGTTCGCGACCCCTCGGCGATGGAAAAAATTGTCACGGAAATGGAAACCGCGAACGTGGACAACGTCCGAAACGTCGCCGGGTATTTCATGGGCATCATTAGAAAGAACAAAAATAGCGGTGGTGGTGGTTACGGAGGGCAGTTTCAATAAATACACATTTCTACTTTTGCTTTTACGTTCTCGTTTAAGAAGCACTTCTTCCTCGCTCTTTATGAGAGAGTATAAAAAACCTTTTTTTCCTCGTTGCTTTCATCAGAAATTTCTTCACTTGCAAAGAGAGAGAGAGAGAGAGAAAAGGGTAACGATGCGCCGAGCGTCTACCACCACCGCCTTGGCCGCCGCTCGAAGAGCTCTTTTGAGCGCATGGAAGTCATCGCGCGCGGGCAAAAATTCTTCTTCTCTCGGGGATACAAAACTCGTCCTCGCGTCGTGTTGCTTCTGTTCTTCTTTTTCTTCGAGTCCGTCGTCGTTTCAACAAACTCTTCCCGAGAAAGTCTTCGAAGATGCTTCTTCGTCTTCGTTCGGCGGTGGCAACCAAAAGAGAGCGACGGACGCGATACACAGAAGCGAGGAGAAGCCGTCCTCTTCGGCGACAGCTGGAGCAGTCAGTCAGCTGGATTTCGCGACGCTCGTGAAACACCCGGAAGGCGCGGAGTCGCCGATGAAATTCTACGAGCGGTTAGCCGAAGAAGGCGTGTTGCAACGAGACGAGAAACAGGTGAAAGCGCTTTACGTGCTGGATAAGTTTTATCACAAAGTCATGGGGAAAGACGATAGTAATAATGATAGTAATAGCAGCAGTAGTAATAGTAGTAGTCGTGATAACAGCAGCAGTCGCGGAACTAGCAACGAGGAGAATAAATCGTGGTTTCAAAAGCTCTGGGATCGAACGAACAAGTCAGACGCCTCGACGCTGGCGGGTGAAACGAGCGCGGGCGGGGTGTATTTATACGGCGGACCTGGGTGCGGTAAAACGTTCGTTTCCGATTTGTTCATGGCAACGTTACCAAAATCTTTCTCGAAACGCGTGCATTTCCACGCCTTCATGATGGAAACGCACGGAGAGTTGCACAGGTTAGCCCAGATGAAAAAGAAAACGGATAATGTTTCGAACGAAGATACCGTGAAGTGGTTCGCGGATTCCTTGGCGGCAAAAGTAGACGTGTTGTGTTTAGATGAGTTTCAAGTGACCGATGTCGCCGATGCAATGATCATTAGACGATTACTCGATAGATTGTGGGAGAATAACGTGCGAGTGGTGTGCACTTCGAACCGAGCGCCGGACGAGTTGTATAAAAACGGATTGAATCGGAAACAGTTTTTACCATGTATTGAAGGCATAAAAAGTCGAATGCAAGTGCACGATATGGACTCAGTGTTCGATTACCGGATGATTGGATCAGTTAACGTGCACGGGGTTTGGAAAATGATCGGGGAAAGTGATAAAACCGACGAAGAGGCTAAACAAATCGCGCACGATTGGTTGGAAGTGAAGACGCAAAACCTCGCCGGCGAACGGACGTTGAGGGAATTAGAGGTGGCAATTTCTGGTAGAAGTCTACGGATTAAACAAGCTGGGGGTGGCGTTGCGCGAATAGAGTTCGACGAGCTGTGTGACGCGAATTTAGGACCGTCGGATTACGTCGCTTTGTGTTCAACCTTTCACGCCATTGGAATTGAAAACATACCGAAATTGTCTTTAGACCGAGTCGATTTGATGCGCAGGTTCATCACGTTCATCGACTGCGCATACGAGCACAAAGTGAAGCTGATAATCACGGCCTATGCGAAACACCCTGACGATTTACTCGTGATAGCCGACGCAAAATCGTTTGAATGCGACACTCGAGACGAGTTCTTTGCCTGGGATCGCGCGAAATCTCGTCTCAACGAAATGCAAACGGACGAGTACACGAAATCCAGTTGGAAGCCAAAAACCTCAAAATGGCTTTTAGAACAATCTTTTTCTCTTCGAGAGAAAATCAACGTCAACGTTCTGCGAGGATTATGGCAACGCTACGACAAAACCAAAAACGGAGTCTTGGACGAATCCGAATTGGCGTATTTACTCGCCGATTTGAACGAGCTCAAAGTTGGCCATCGAAACGTCTCCAAAGACCAACTGGACCATTCCTTGAGAGAACTCACCCGAAGGCGATGCGGAAGTCGAGGCGATGGATTTGTCACTTTCGACGATTTCGTAGAATACGGAAGGAAAGGCTTCGATAAGATCGAACTCCCGCCCGAGGATCTCGAAAAAATTCGGTGCGCGGAAGGCGACCTGATACCGTCGCTTTAAAAATAATAATTAAAATACTGCACGTGTCGGTCGAATTGGTCGACTTCAAAAAAAAGACCAACCAAATGCGTGTTGGGCAAATTTTAAAGACCACATAAGTATCACACTCCCCAACTTAATACTAAAATGTCTTCGTCTCAAACGCTCATAACGAAGAAGAAGACGAAGAGGAAAAAATTGGACGCTTTTACGGTGTTCACCTTTCTCGCCTTTTACTTCAAGTCCGATTTCGCGTTCTTCGTCGTCGCGTTTCTCATAAAGTACCTGCTTTTTTTCATCCCGAAAAGGAAAACGACATTTTTTAATCGAGGATGGGGAAACTTTGAACTGGTGAAACAAATGCGAGCGTCGGTGGTGAAATCAGTCTCCAGTGGACGCGGGTTTGTGAACGACGCGATGGTCGTCCAGTGGGATCCGTTCGGAGAAATCGCTCAAACCGAGGTGGACGGTTGGAACGTCGTGGAATGTGCAGATATCGATTCCACAGAGAATTCGACATTTTTGTCGAAGATTTTGCCAAAACACAAACGTGTGGGCTCAAGAAGAACATCCGAAAGAAAAGATGAAAAAAAAACAAAAACACAAACAACGAAAACACCCAAAAGTGGTGGACGAAAAAGGGAGAACTCTCAACAAGAAGAAGAAGAAGAAAAAAGAACAACGACGCACACCATCAACTGCGACACCGGGATTTTTAAAATCAAAGAAGTCGCTTCGCTGTGCAAGAAATCCAGAAACTTATCCGCTTTACAAAGTGGGGAGATACTGAGAGTGTGGAAATCGTCCTCGTCTCGGAGATTGGACGATAGGAAAGTGAAACGGGTCGCTATCGTGTTACCGTTTACGGGCGATACGACGTTCGCGTTTCGAAGACGCACGGCGGAGAATTTGCTGACGGCGCATTATAAAGAGAACGATGCGATGGAAGATGAAGCAATGGTCGTTTTAATTCCCGAGTTTCCGTTTTATGGGAACCGGAGAGTGGTTGGGCAACCCACTCATGTTATTAGCACCGTGAGCGAGTACATTTTAATGCACTTGATTGGATTGAGAGAGGCGTGTGGATTAATCGAATGGGCCAGAGATACCTACGGCGACGAAGTTTCCATCGCAATCGGTGGTTGCTCTATGGGCGGTTACATTGCAGCGAACGCAGGTATTCTTACCTCTCGCGGCTTTCATGGGGACGAGAATACGAACACGAAGAAGAAGGTAGGGAACAACGCGAACAAAAAGTTGGGCGTGGTGAGCGTGTGTTCGTGGCACAACTTTGAAAAATCATTCGCTCCAAACTCGTATTTGTATTTAAGATTAGATCGAGAGCAGCTCTTGATTAAGGATAGTTACGTGGAAAACATGATCTCAGAGATCGTGTTATCCTCGGAAAGCGAAGCGTCAAGTTCTTCCGATGAACTTTCTGGCGAGAAAAGACAATCATCTCGACGCGTCTTTGGAGAATCAAACGTAACCTCGGCGCCGGAATCACCTCGCTCGATCAAGAGCAAGAGCACGTCGACGTCATCCAGTTTGTCCAAGGATGACAGCATATTCGAAAACCTAGACTGGAAAGCCGTTCTGAATCGAACGTTGCAACGATTAGTTGGCATCGAGCGTTTGATGAAAGCGAGCGGAGGCGCGGGAATTTTTGAGCACAAGTTGGACGCAATGGTGGCTCACTTCGCCAAAAGAGATAAATTAATCACGTCTGATTACGATGAAGTTGGTGCAATTATGAGCCGGTGTACCGCATTAACGAAACTAGACGGTGTTGCTTTCACGTACGATTCCGGTGATCATTTGAAAAACGTGATCAACTCAAAAGCCGCCATCGTGCCCGCTTTCCTCGAGGCGTTCAAGCGCATGGAATCGTCGAGATGATATGTACTATGCGTGCATACATGTATATTTTTTCTGTATTTATTATTTTTTGCTCAATGACGATACGATTGAGCTCTACGTGAATATACGTCGGACCCTCGGGGTGTGAGGAGGGCGAGATCATGGTAGATGTATACATTTCTATTTTGTTGTGTTGTTAAAAAACTTTTCATGCCTATTTGTTGAGTACCTTGAGAAAATGCGCGTGACGAATGCTCGTCGCCCCTATATCTTCTCTCAACGCGGCCATCGCCGCTTCTCTCACTATTCCTCTTAAATCTGCGCCAGTTTTCCCCTCAGTTCGCTCGGAGACATCTTCGAGATTTACGTCTTCGGCTAAAGAAACCGCTCTGGCGTGGACGTGTAACGCCTCGAGGCGTTCCTCCGGTGTCTTTAACGCTCCAACTTCTAAAATTAAATCAAATCTACCCGGTCTCGTTAGTGCTGGGTCTAAAGCATCTAGTCGATTCGTCGTTGCTATGACTAGAACTGATGATGATGATGACGACGACGAAGGAGAATTGGTGCTCATATTACTAGTACTACTGTTAATACTGCTCAAGCCGTCCATTTCCGTGAGTAAGGCTGAGAGTACTCGAGCTGCTGAATCGTGAGAACCGGCACTGGAAGATCCTTCTCCTCCTCCTCGAGATCCGGACATGCCATCAATTTCATCTAGAATAAGCACCGCGGGTGAGGCTTTTCGAGCCTTTAAAAACGCGTCCGTGAGTATTTTTTCACCTTCGCCCAAGTACATCGAAAAAACATCTGCGGCAGAAAGCGAGAACACGGTTGCACCGGAAGCAGTGGCTGCCGCTCGCGCTAACGTCGTTTTCCCACCACCCGGTGGACCGTGTAATAAAATGCCTCTTGCTGGTTGAATGCCTAATCGTTCAAAACTGTTTTTCTTTTTCAAAGGCCATTCGATGGCGCGCACTAAGCGTTTCTTCACTTCGAACAATCCTCCGACATCGTCCCAGCTCGTTTTAGCTACATCAGCGACCGAAGCAACGTTTCGGATTACTGTCGCCCGAACTTTCGACGCCGCTTCGACAAAATCACTCGAACGCACTTTGACATCATTATTGTCGTTTTGGGTATTCAGTGCACACCGCTTCACCGCAACCATAGCAGCTTCTCGGCAGAGACTTTGTAAATCGGCACCCGAGTAGCCTTTCGAGTTTTTCGCGACCGTATCAATGTCGCGCTCAAAGTCGAAGTTGTTTTCAGTATCATCTATTGGCACGTTCCGCAAATGCACCCTCAAAATCAGTGATCTCTCGCTCGTATTCGGTAATGATGTTTCGATTTCCCGATCAAATCGTCCCGGTCTTCGCAACGCTGGATCGATGGTATTTGGGCGTGTTGTCGTCGCAACGACAACCGGGGACTGCCCCCATTGCTTTGTGCCATCCATGAGCGTTAAAAGTTGTGCAACTACCCTGTTTTGATGCTGTGAAGAATTCTTTGTTCGTCTCGGTGCAACTGCGTCTATATCATCCATCAGAATAATCGATCTTTTGTTCCCTCCCGCGCTACTGCCACAAAATTCTCTCGCTTTCTGAAAGATGTTCCGAACGTTTCTCTCCGCGTCGCCGGCGTATGCGCCATTATTGTATACATCACCTGCGCTCAGAGAAAATATCCGAACATCAATTCCTATTTCACTACATGCTTCCCTGCACGCGGCACGAACTGCCGACGTCTTACCAGTCCCGGGAGGACCGTGGATTAAAACGCCGCTTGGGAAAGACGCGCCGATCGAGGCTGCAATCCCCTCGTACTGTTTAGGCCACGCGATTGCCTCTCTCAGCGCACCGAGAAGTTCATCGCACGCCACGAGTTCGTCGTCCGTGCTCCACGAAGATGAAGTAGAAGAAGTAGACGCACCCCCTAAACGCCTGACGCTTGTTCCGTCGCCATCCACAAGATCGATAATCGTCCGGTGCGTTATTCGATAGCACTGCTCCTCGCTCGACGAAGACGGCTCACACTCTCGCACTCTCAAAACCAAACTCTCCTCCGTTTCTCCAAACATCAACGTGCACTTCCCCGAGACTACTCTGTGCGCCAACGCTCTTCTCACCTCTTCCGTTCGTCTCGTCGTACCGTCCTTCTTTGCTCTGCCATTCATAACTTCCACGCTTACGCGCGAGCAGTTCACCACCGCCGAAGGAGAAGCAGACATCATCGTTTGCACTTCAATCGTACACCGATCGTCCTCGCGCTTCTCGCTCCTCTTCTTCTGTCTCTGTCGCAACGCGTTTAACGTTTCCTTCGCGTCTGTGAAAAAATGTTCCTCTTTCGACGATTCGTCTTCTTTGGAGTGATTTTGCAGAAAGACGAAAACGCCGCCGTCCAAGACTGCTTCTTCATCCGCTTCGTCGTCGTCGTCGTCGTCGTCTATTCTTCTTCTCGCTAACCCGGATTGCTTCACGGGCGTGTCAAGCGCACCACCGTCTTGCCGCCATCCTTGCTCGCGTTTTGGATGTGCCATCGCGAGGAGCGATGTCCTCGAAGAGTTTTCAGCAACAATCGACACGCGAACGAATTCGCCGCATTGCGCGTGCAATCTGTGCAAGTCGGAGGCATTCAAAAAGATTCGAGTCGAAGCCGTCGAAGAGGGAGAAGAAGGAAGGAGTCGCAGGAAAGAGAAGGAGACGCCGCTGGAATGTGTGCGCTCTTCATCCGTATTCTCTTTTGTCGGGGACATTTTATAGTATCGTCGTCATATTATCACACGTAGCGGAGTTTTAGACAATAAAAAATGAAGTTTTGAAGAAGCACAACTTGAATTAAAAACGATATAAATATACAAACGTCGTCGTGCGCGGATCATCATCAGCATCATCATCATCGAGAACTTCGAGTTTCGATTTCGCGTCTAAACTCCAAAGCGATTTCGTCGATTAACTCGTCGCTTTTTTGCCGAATAGCTTCTTTCTCGCGTTGGACTTCCAATCTCGATTGGAGCCTCTCTTCCTCTACTTTTCGCAACAATTCTTCTTTTTCCTTGGCGAAACTCGCTCGGGCGGAGGATAAAGCGTCGTTGACGTCTTTGTTCGATTGTAGTTTCATTTCGGAGACGGTTTGAAAGTTTTTACGCTCAAACTCTTTCGCCTTCGCTTCGGCGGCGTCGACTTTTAACTTCATGGCTGCTTCTCGTTGCTTGAAGTCTTCTTCGAGCGCAGCGAGTTTCGCGTCGAGCTCGAGTTTGTTCCGGGCCAACACTTCTTCCTCTCTCTTTTGCGCCGCGACTCCGTTGGTGTCTCGTTCTTTCGCGAGCGCCTCTTTCGACGCCTTCAAATCTTTCTCCAGTTGTTCCAATCGCTCGCTGTCTTCGTTTTCCAACGCGAGCTTCAACGCAATTTCCGCGTCTTTACGCGCTCTCTCAAACTCTTCTTGGCTTTCTTTCAGTTGTTGAGATAAAGCGTCGATTTTTTGCTTCACCTCCAGCGCCGTTTGCTTTTCCTTCTCGACAAAGTCCTTCTTCATCGCGTCTTCTTTGGCGATGTATTCTTTCTTGAAGAACGCGAACGAGTGCTTGGCAATTTCAGCATCCTTCTTGATCTCTTCAATCTTATTCTCGTAGAATTGCTTCACTTCCATGTTGTCCGAGTTGGCGTCTTTTTGCCCGGAGAAAGAAGGAAGAGACGGTGCCGATGCCGACTTGGCGGAGATAGTGCTATTTGCGACAGCGGAAGACGCCTTGTACATCTCGTTCTCCATGAGACGTTTAAAAGCGTTTCGCTCGGCTTTTGCATATTTCACCTGCGCGACGACGGCTTCAATCTTGGCGTCATTCTCTTTCATGAGTTGCGCAACCATTTCAATTTCTTCGTTTTCGAAAAACTTGCTCACTTTGTTCAACAGAACGTCGTTCTCGCGGCGAATAGTTTGCAGTTTCGAGTCAACGATGGCGGAAATCTTAGCATCGTCGAGATCCTTTTGTCTGCTCAAAAGACGTTTCGATTCTTTCTCTGCTTTTCTCTCGGCAGCTTTTTTGGCTTTGATTTCAGCAGCAATTCGTATCGCTTCTTTATCGGCCGCGAATTTTTCTTCATCTTTGAATCCCGTGTTGACGAGCGCGTTCGCGGTTGATCCAATGGCGCGCGCTGCTCCGCTAATTGCTCCGAAAGGTTTGAGATCGTATTGCTTCATAATAATGCGAGCTAAAAACGAAAATGTCACGAGGAAAAACACGTTTCGCAACGTGTAATCGATGGTGCCGTCGCCTCGGATGATGGCAAGAAATTGTCCCGGAGCTACATCATCGCCTGGTATCATGCTCGCCGCGCGTTTCTTAGCACGGGAAAGCTCTCCGATCGATTGATTAATCGATGCCACTTTTGCTTTCTTTTTTGCAGCTGCGGCTTTTTGTGCAGCTTTCTTCTCTTTCTTCGTCATGGGCATAGCCGGAGGTTGGGTCGAGCGCGAAATATGCGCCAACTTCTTCACCGACGACGTTGCCGCTTGGACCGGTTTTCTCACAACTGGTGGTGCATTTTGATAGCAAATGATACACGTTGCAACGGATAAGGCGATCGCTAAAAACTTTTCCTCGTTGTCCATGCGAGTCCACATGTTCGGAGGCCCGGGCAAATCAAATCTCGCGTCCACGCGCTTCCATGCTTTTTTAATCTGCGCAGTCTGCTCTCTGCTCACGGATTCAGCTATGATGCTAGAAGATGATTGCGTGACTGGTTTTGATTTATACGCGATACCAGAGGTAGAGACTATCGTGTTGTTCTCGCCGATTTTCTGACCCCACTCTTTCGATGTGACGTTTGGCGAGGACGAGGAGGAGGAGGAGGAGGTCGGAGGAACGACTAACACGTCCCAAACGGCGTCAACGGCGTATGCAAACGAAGCATAACCAGCCGAGGAGTAAAACGACGTCTTTCCAACTCGCCCGGAGTGGTCACCTCGCGTTTCTTCTCCGTGATTATCATGATCATTATCATGGTCGTGGTCGTGGTCGTGGTCGTCTTCCATTTCAACGTCTTCCTCTCCAACCCAGGAAAATCCAGCGTATCCAGGCGCGGAATAAAACGACGCCATGCCAGACATGCCTCCATTCTTACCTTGAATCGATAAGTTTGGTTTGCTTGCTTCGCCTCTTTTCGCTCTGAACTCCTCCGCGATGGCGTTCAACCGAGCGTACAAGTCGCCTTCTTCGTCCTTCTCCTCGCGCGTAACTTCCGTCAAAGACGACGCAGAAGCAGTCGATTTCAGGACTTCTTCTTGCTTTTTGCGGTGTTCGCGAATGATCGCGTCCAATCGCCCTTGCATATCGCCTTCCTTCTCTGGTTCGTTTTTGGCGACTGCCGCGGAAGGTCCTTTTTCCTCCTCCTCTCGTAACTTTTTCATCGCTTCCTCCGCGTACACGTCGCAATACTCTTGCGATCTCTTCGCCGACGCTTGAATCGCCGCGTTTATCATCGTTTCCGTGATGTTTTCCTTCGTCGCCGATGATGACGAAAAACTCGTCGTCTTTTTTCTTTGCTCGCGAAAGGACATCGTGATTGCGTTTAAGCGCGCGTTTAAATCTTCTTCTGATGATGATGATTGAACAACAAAATCTCCCCCTTTTGCGGTTGCTTTTGAACTCTGCGCGTTTGCTCTTCCTACGCCTTTACCACCGCCATACGAAAAGCAATACACCGACGATCCGTCTTCGCATATGATCTCCGTGCACTCGTTTGGCCACTGTTGTCGATAATACATTTTCGTGGGTTCCTTCGATGTCTTTTCTGGTCCCAAAGAATACACGATGTTCGCGTTCTCTCCGACGTTTCGTCTCGAGTTCCTCGCGCGCACGGATTTTCTTTTATTATTCGTATTAGAATCATCATCATCATCGATATCGTTTTGTCGACGCGCCGGGTTCGCAAAATCAGCAGATCTCGCTCTTCTTCTTCCTCCTCCTCGAGTCGTCGTCTGCGACGTACTACTCCTCATCATCGCCGGGGCTTTGCACGAGGAGGACGTCTCCATCATAGATATCAATTTTTTTGTTGTCTGAAGTGTGTGGTCTGAAGAAAACAGAGAGAGAGAGAGTGAGAGAGAGAGCGAGAGAAAATAATTAATACTGATGCGGGGGAGAAGAGTCTGTCGTTTTGTCTCATCACTCAGGAAAGACAGAGAGTGCTCACAAGAGGAGGAAGGGAACAAAAAAAGAGAATAAAATGACGTAATATTGTGAAATTAAGCGCACAATTAACTCGACCACACACACACACACACACACACAAAGGGTATAGTATTCATCACGAACACGCGACATACATACATAAGAAGAAGAAGAAGAAAACTTTGAAAAATAGTTATTAAGAATGGGGATCATTAAAGCGCAATCGTTCGACGAACCGTCCGTTTTGAAGCAAATGCCTTCCGCGGAAGATCCAAAAGTGAACGCCAAAGTGGTTGACTTTGGGACGTGTCAATGCATGAAAATCGAAGTGACGAAAGGCGTGGATTGGAAAAGCTGCATGGGAATCCTCCCGGGCGCGCCGGCCACGTGCCAAACCAGACACGTGGGTATTTGCGTGAAAGGCGAATTGAACGTCGTCATGGACGATGGGACGAAGTTTGACATAAAAGAAGGCGACTCTTACTTGATTGAACCGGGACACATTTTCACGGAAACGAAATCGGACGTGGAAGCGTTTGAAATCGTCTCGAAAGTCGAAGGCGCCGCTTCGGCCGGAGGCGCGTCCACGTACATGATCGGCGACACTTCCGAAGAAGCGAAGGAAAACAACGCGTCGTTCGACGTGAAACGGTTCGACGACCCGAACGTCACGACCAAAGAGATGAAAAACGGGAAAGCGTGCGTGTGCTTTCTCGGTAACAAACAAGCGAAAGGCATGGTGTGTTACCTTCAGCCTGGATGGACCTGGGCCACTGGGGCGAAAGCGTTGTTACCGGAAGATAAACAACATCTCACCGCGTGTCCCGCCAGGCACGTCGGCTTTATTAAATCTGGTACGTTTGGAATGACCGACGTCGAAACCGGAACGGAAACCGTCGCCAAGGCGGGTATGTGCTACTTGTGCGAAGCAGGGCACGAAGCTCGCGTCATCGGTGACGAACCGGTGGAATTCATCGAGTTTGAAAGCGTCGGGCCTTTTTAATTTTGTATTATTTGTGTCTGTTGTCTTCTTCTCTGTATATAATAGTCGATGTTTGTGATATAAATTTGTATATAAAAGCTTGTCTCTGTCTCTCTTGTGTTTTTGTGAGATCTGGCCTCTCAGATATTTTTTTTTTAGCTCGCGCGCGAGAAAGAAACAAAAAATTTCCTCCTAAAACGACGAACTTTGACTTCTTCATAATAATTAAAGCGCAAACACAAAGAGCGGCGATCTTTTTAACATCGTTAAGAAGAAGAAAACTACTTTACTGTCGCATTTATACACGCATCCAAACGACGCGATGATGAATTCTTCTCGTCCTGTTTCTGTCCACAGTGGATTGTCCTCCTCCTCCTCGCAAAAAAGATCTTCTTCTTTGTCTTCTTCTTCCTCGACGATGACGAGTAGTGGAAAAAAGAAATCTGTGTTGGCGGCGATTAAAATTGGAAGACATCCAACTTCCCATCGCCGCGCTTCTCTGTTTTCATCAATCTCCCCGAAGGCTGGCATGACCATGTACGACAAAATTGTCCGCGATCACACGATTGCCACGGAAGATAACGGGACAAAGTTAGTGTTCATCGACAGACACATGGTGCACGAAGTCACGTCGCCGCAAGCGTTCGAGGCTTTGCGTTTAGCCGGGAGAAACGTGAGAAGACCGGACAACACGTTGGCGACGGTGGATCACAACGTCCCGACTTCGGACCGATCGAAGTTTGAAAGCGTGGAAACGTTCATCACGGAGATGGAATCGAGAGTGCAAGTGGTGCAGATGGAGGAGAACGTGAAGGACTTTGGCATCACGTATTTCGGGATGGAAGACAAGAGACAAGGAATCGTGCACATCATCGGGCCGGAACAAGGCTTTACGTTGCCGGGGACCACAGTCGTGTGCGGGGATTCCCACACGGCCACGCACGGTGCGTTTGGTGCGTTAGCGTTTGGTATCGGGACGAGTGAAGTCGAACACGTGTTGGCCACGCAAACGTTGTTGCAAAAGCCGAGCATGAATATGAACGTGAGAATCGACGGCAAGTTGATGGATGGCGTCACCTCCAAAGATTTGATCTTGCACGTGATTGGAAAGATTGGTACCGCCGGGGGTAACGGGTCTGTCATCGAGTTTTCTGGCGAAGCCATTCGTGAGTTGTCCATGGAAGCGAGAATGAGTATTTGCAACATGGCGATTGAAGCTGGCGCGAGAGCCGGAATGATCGCGCCGGATGAGATCACCTACGAATACTTGAAAGGCAGACCGATGGCGCCGAGTGGTGAGACTTGGGAGAAGGCGGTGGCGTACTGGAAAACGTTAGGTACCGATGCGGATGCCAAGTTTGATAAGGTTGTGGTTATTGACGCGAAGGATATTGAACCGACCGTCACGTGGGGAACGTCGCCGCAAGATACCGTCGGCATTTCCGGCGTCGTGCCAAACCCGGACGATTTTGACGAATCCAGGGCGAACGCGATGCGAAGATCGTTGGAATACATGGGTTTGACTCCAGGGACAAAAATGAAGGACGTTGCGGTTGACAAGGTGTTCGTCGGATCGTGCACGAACGGGAGAATTGAAGACCTCAGAGCCGTGGCCGCCGTGGCCAAAGGCAAGAAAGTTGCCAGTTCCGTGTACGCCATGGTGGTCCCGGGTTCGGGTATCGTCAAGGACCAAGCCGAAGCAGAGGGTTTGCACACCGTCCTGATTGAAGCCGGTTTTGATTGGAGAGAACCGGGGTGCTCCATGTGCCTCGCCATGAACCCGGATAAGTTGTTGCCGGGTGAACGATGCGCTTCGACTTCAAACAGAAACTTTGAAGGTCGTCAAGGGAACGGCGGCCGAACGCACTTGGTGTCGCCAGCCATGGCTGCTGCCGCGGCCATTACTGGTAAGTTGTGCGATGTCAGAGAAATCGGTTCTGGTGCCGGTTTGACTGGCGACGACGTCCCGAAGAAAGTCGACAAGGACTTTTTGACAAACCAATCCATCGTGCCGCCGCGACCGAGAGTGGACCAAGCGAAATCTGGCAGCGGTAGTAGTGGTATGCCGACGTTTACGACGCTCAAAGGTAAAGCCGCTGCGATGGACTTGCAAAACATCGACACGGACATGATTATCCCGAAGCAGTTTTTGAAAACCATCAAACGAACCGGATTGGGCGTTGGCGCGTTTTACGAAATGCGATTTAACGCCGACGGCTCGGAAAAACCGGACTTCGTCTTGAACAAACCAGAATGGAAAGGAACCTCGATCTTAGTTGCCGGCGATAACTTTGGTTGCGGCAGTTCCCGAGAGCACGCGCCGTGGGCCATCAACGATTTGGGAATCAGGTGCATTATCTCCACCTCCTTCGCGGACATCTTTTTCAACAACTGCTTCAAGAACTCCATGTTGCCGATTGTTTTGGACGAACCGACGGTGAGAACGTTGATGCAAGACGCCAACGAGATGAAAGAGCTAGAAGTCGATCTCGCGGCGCAAACCATCACGAGAGCGGATGGTTCTAAGATTTCCTTTCAAGTTGACGAGTTCCGCAAGCACTGCTTGTTGAATGGCTTGGACGACGTTGGATTGACGATGTTGAAGAACGACCAAATCGACAAGTTTGAAATCGAACGATCGCAGAAGTACCCGTGGCTGGACGGTGCGAGGGAAATGGCTGCGCGTTAAAAAGCGATTGTTATATTAATACGCTAACACTCTCTATATATTGCTATCATCTTTAATTCATACCTATAACTTTTTGCAAAAGCGACTAAATATTGTACACACGTATTTACTAAAGGATGCAAGAAGGCGAGCTTCATCCCCGTCTTCGTACTTTGTCGCCCACGGCACGTCTCGCACTTTGATTTCGTCTGCCTTATTATTATTATTTATCGCAAACTCTATTTCCTCTGTGACGATTTCGTTTCGAACGTCGTCATCGGAGCATTTGAGGAGCACATGCGCCAACACCGTTTTACGATGGTGCCATAGCGTTTCCCGTCCGCGAAACGCCGCAATCTTTTCGCGCACGAAACGGAATTCGTCAACGATCACTTCATCGAAGAATCTCTTCTTCACTGCATCGTAGTGAAGTAGTCGATCGTAAACTGAGCGAATTACTGCGCGTCGAAAATGCCACGCGCTCGGATCGGAGGAAGAAATGTTTGTTTTTGATTCTCGCAAGACGCTCTTCGCCCGTTCCAAGAGCTCATCCGGTTCGTTCACGTTTTGCTTCACATGGACGAGTTCAAAGACGAACAACTTGTGCGACCACGCGGCGTAATTGCTCAGCTTCCGTCGACACGTTTGTTCGCACGCGAGAGTTTCTCGTTCGTATACATTATTTAATAACAATAATGATAACATCGTCGTATCCCTTCGCGCGTTTCTTGGTATTAGGTGATTCCTTCTCTCCGCGCCGCCGCCGTGAAAACAACACGTCATAATCACCCACCTTCTGTGCGCAAACGCCGCCGTGGACTTTGGAAACTTTGTTTGTACGAACGTGGCAAACATCATTTCTCGTTCCATCTCTTTCATCCTATTCTTCTCTTGATCATCACTCGTCGTGTCACCGTCCTTTTCCAACGCTTCCAAGACTCTTCTTTTTCTCACGTTCCAACCGGATAAACTGTCGCCAGTGAGCACGCATAAAAGTACTTTCAAATCATCATCCAAGAAGGCATCATCGTCATTCTTTTCGTCCTTTTTCCTCCTCAACTGAGAATACACGTAGTTTAATACGGGCACTATAACGTGCGCGTTAATCGCCAGTTTATGTTCTCGGACGCAAAACGAGCGATAAAACAACTTTAACCGCTTTCGGTCGTTTTCGTCTTCTTCATCGTCGGCAAACTTTTCCCCTAACAACTCTCTCAAATGCTTCCACGGAGGCACAAACGCCAGCTCGTTTAAAGAGAAATCCGAGGAGATGATTCTGAGTAACTCTGACGCGAGTTCTTTGCCATCAAAATCATTCGTGTCGTCGTCTTTTCCTCCTACTCCTTCTTCTTCTTCTTTGAATTCTTCTTCGCCTTGTTGTTGTCCCATCATCTTAACATCACATCAAATTTCTCTTCTTCTTCCGAAGAATTTTTCTCAAGCAAACAAATTTTATTATTTGCGTTTTTGTCAAATTGCAAGACAGAAGAAAATATCTATCACTTTTTCTCATCATCACACAGTTCCTTTTGTAGTAAGTTGTAATAAAATTTTACGAGAACTTGACGCGTCCCCTTAAGCATGTTAAGAATATTTTTGATCGCGACCTTTCGGGAAAAAGACCTCCTTTCAAGCTGAATCCGCACTCTTAACCACGCAGATAATTACTGGTATCTTTTGCTCGATCGATTACACCACATACCACATTCGTGTCCTGAACACCTGTATAACGAAGCACGCATACTTTTTCGAATCTACGTTACCTTTGGAAGCGTATCGTGCAAGTTTTCTTTTAGCATTCTACAACCGGCACCGTTGAAAATTGAAACTGCGCACTCTCAAAGTGGTTTTAAACTGAGCGTTTGTGAAACGCCAGATCCTTCGGTTCGATCATGAATAATCATACCTCTTTCGCTCAAATGTGCACGATCACTACACTTCTCTTGTGTTTAATCGTACCGCGTCTCGTTTACGCAGGTTGGCCTATGGTTAAGTATAAAAATGGGACGGTTGGCATTCTGAACGACGATGGAGACGTGCACGTGCAGAACACCAACCTTTTTGTTTATGGTAAGAAGGTAGTTCATCCTGAAAAGTGCGCTCCCCCTGGCGGTAAAAGTCAGTATTTCAACGGAACAGAGTGGATGTGTCTATGTGAAGATGGTTGGTCAGGTTTGACCTGTGAAACACCACCAGCACTTGGGTGTGCGCTGTACTCGCAAGAATCACGCGATTGCGGTGCTGTCGCTCGCATTGAAAACATGACCAAGTACGGGACGGACGCAGACGTTTGTTGCAATACTTGTACAGCAGAAACCTCTTGCGTAGCTTGGGGACACATCGGTGGCAACTCATGCTGGTTCTATTCATCAGGGATATTTGATTCATGCCAAAGCACGAGTGGACATCCCTTCTATATCAAGGGTAACTTTAGCGCCACAAGTACTACACCTCCGAGTGAAAGCACTGGTCCACCTAAATGTGTATCCCCTGGTGGTGATAAATTACGATACAACGGGACAAATTGGATTTGCGTATGTGCATCGGGATGGACGGGTGACACATGTGAAATTGAACCACCATTGCCACAAGTTTCTCTAGAAAGCGTTATTTCGGAGCTCCAAACAAAAGTGGAAAATAGTAAACCGCTAAAATGTGTGCCTCCCGGTGGGGATAAGTTACAATACAACGGGACGAATTGGATTTGCGTATGTGCATCGGGATGGACGGGTGACACATGTGAAATTGAACCAATTGTTTATCTTTGTGGATTTGGGTGGGGTGGAGTGGGATGGCAAGGTTTGACAGGAGTAGAAGCTGCTACCTTCTGTCAGGAACATGGTGCAGAGCATCTTGACATCCGCCCCAATGATGCAAATGCTGCATTAATAGTTGATACATTTAAGTATACTCCCGAATTTGCCGCACTTGCACAAGAATCTGGTAGTGATCCGGGATCAGATAGTGATCAGGTGAGTATATCTTCAAGTGGAAAGGTCGGAGACCGATTGTGGACGTCTGTTGCCCAAGCGGATCACAATCCACCAATTTGCTATAATACAAATTTTTGGAATCCACGAGAGTATGGTGATGCGGGTGTTGGCACGCGCAACTGCAATTCGATGGGAACATTTCCAATATGTGTTTCATTTCTTCAATTGACTTTTGGTAAACCTGAATTTGCCCGTTGTGTTGCGGCTCCAGCTCAATTGCCCCTGCGTTAACATATCGCAGGCTATAGAGAGTAATGTTATGCGAACAACACACGGGCTTCTCTTTTGACGGGTTTAGGTTAATTATCCGGGAAAAGTTTTGTAGAGGGATGGATGGGTGAAATGTCTGTTATCAAACCCTTCATTCGGTCCTCGTAATTTTTGTGTATATTCTTATTCATCTCGTTTATTCGGTATAAAGATGTTGTATAAAGATGTTGTATAAAGATGTAAAAACCGCTCCTTCAGTTGGAGCAAAGTGTACAGCGTACGTTTATTTTTGGTATCCAGTACTGGATACAATAAGACATCATCAACGCGACACGCGCTGTTCTCAAATTCATATTTCAATTCTTCGTACGTTTAAAGCCCAAGACGACCAAAAAATTCTCTTCTTCGATCTCTCATCAATTTCGCCAGAATTGTATTCGTGTTCTCTCTCTGACTACACTCATCACAAAAGAGAGCACACAAATAGTAATTAATCAAGGATGATGACGACTTACACGAGATCATCCTCTCTCTCGTTCCTCATTTTCGCCCTTTTCACCTTTACCTTTTCCCCGAGCTCTTTCAAAGGAGTGAACGCTTCCGCGTTCCTCGCGACGGACAAAAATTTCGACTCCGCGGTTTTAGGATCGAACAAGAACGTCTTCGTGAAATTTCTCGCGCCTTGGTGAGGCCACTGTAAGAGCATGAAACCCGCGTGGGACAAGCTCGGCAGTAAATACAAAGATCACGCGTCGGTGATGATCGTGGACGTGGATTGCACCGCGGATGGCGCGCAAACGTGTCAGAAAATGGGCGTGCAAGGGTACCCGACGATTAAATACTTCCTCGCAGGGGACAAGAAAGGGAAGGATTATCAACAAGGGAGAGATTTCGACGCAATGCTCGCGTTTACGAAGAAAACCTTAGACGTGGAGAAGTGCGACGTGAAGACGAAGAAAGCGTGCAAACCGAACGAAATCGCGTTGATTGAGAAATTCGACGGGAAGACTTCCGCGGACATCGCGGAAGAGTTGAAGAAACGATCGGAGGAGTTGAAGACGATAAAGTCAGACATGAAGGCGGCGAAGCTGGAACACAACACCAAGGTCGCGACGTGGAAGAAAAGAGAGGCGGCATTGAATAAAGGGGAGGCTATTTTGAAGCAGTTGGAGCAGTTGAGGAAGAAAGACGAGTTGTAATCGTCGCTCTTTCTTATAAAGGCAAAGTTTCCGAACAATGATGTTTAACATAAATAGTGTGTTCTTAAAATCTTCTGCGACGAGAGGAGGCGGAACCAACCAATTTTTTTCTTAACGATATTAAAACAAAGAGAGAGATAGAAATCCAGTAGATGCAAATTAGTGATATCATATTCCAAGAAAGTCACACTGCGTGATTGTGGATTGATTGAAGCGTGTCGAAAGAGATTTTATCAGGGGTGGTTTTAATTGGGAAAAAAATGTTGGGGGGGACGCGAAACGAGGAGAGGAGGAACAAGAAATAATAAGGAAGCACTTAGCGTGCCAATTCATTCAATTCAAGATTCAAGATAATATTTGTGATTATTTTTAAAAGCCAAACTCTTCTATGATGTTTTGTTGTTGTTTTTGTTTCTTCGCAGTACTGTAGCAGTTGTGTGTTGATCGTTCATCGTTTTATCTCTAAAGCTCGTCCTCGTCGTCGTCGCTCGCTTCGGTGATGTCGTAGATTTTTCGCACAATCTTTTGACCGTTGGCGAGGCACAAGCCGTGTCTATCCGCGGTGACTAAAATCGTATCGTCTTCGTTGAATTTGCCCTTCAAGATTTCCGTGGACAAGTTCTGTAACAATTGTTTTTGAATGGCACGTTTGACCGGACGAGCGCCGTATTGCGGATCGTAGCCTTCTCTCGCCAAATATTCAACCGCGGATTTGTCGTATTCAATCGCCATGCGTTGGCCATCGACTCTGTTGGACAAGTTCTTGAGTTGTAATTGGACAATCTCTTCGATTTGCGAATGGTTGAGCGATTCAAAGCAAATAAACTCGTCGATTCTGTTGATAAATTCTGGTCTGAAGTGCGATCGGACGTGTTGCATGACGGCGTCTTTCACGTTACCTCTTCCTCTTCTTTTGTTTTGGTAGTTCATTTCGTCCGAACCCAAATTCGAAGTCATGATAATCAAGCAGTTTCTAAACGAAACGTTTCTACCTTGAGTATCCGTCACGTGGCCTTCATCCAACAACTGCAACAAGACGTTAAAGACATCGACGTGCGCTTTTTCAATCTCATCGAACAAGACGACCGAGTACGGCTTTTGTCGAACCGCGTCGGTGAGCATGCCCCCTTCGTCGTAGCCGATGTAGCCTGGCGGTGCGCCAATCAATCTAGCCACGGAGTGTTTTTCCATGTACTCGGACATGTCCAAACGCACCAACGCTTGGTCCGAGTTGAAGAGATACGATGCTAAAGCCTTTGCCAATTCTGTCTTTCCGACGCCAGTCGGACCGAGGAACATGAACGAGGCGACCGGCCCATTCGGATCGGCGAGATCCGCGCGCGAGCGTTGCACGGCTTCGGCGACGCATGTGACCGCTTCTTCTTGACCGATGACTCTTTCGTGAAGTTCCGATTCCAATTGCAACAATTTCTGTTTCTCCGAAGAGACCAATTTCGCCACCGGTACGCCGGTCCATCTGGACACGACTGTCGCGACGTCTGCATCCGTCACCTCTTCTCTCAACATCACCCCACCACCTTGTAAGGACAACACTTCGCCTTCCGCTTTCTTCACCTCGTCTTCCACGCGCTCTTTTTCCGCTTCCAATTTGGCGAGGTCGCTCTTGCAATTCGCGAGTTGAGCTTTGTACTCGTCTGGCGCGTCCGCGGCCGAGGCCAACTGTACTTTGGCGTTGGCGTTTTGAATCTTTCTCACCGTGTACGCCAACTGCGCTTGCGCTTGTCTGTACGCGTTCATGCACGTCATTTCACTCGTAACTTTCTTTTGCAGCTCCTTTCGTTTCTTCTTCTCGTCGTGCAATTGCGCGGCGAGCTTTTGCAATTCCGCCGCGGCGATGTTGTTTTGACCAGCCTTTGCGTTTTCGCTTCTTTGCTTCAACAACAACTGATTGCGTTCTTTTTGCAACTGCTTTATTTTTCGGTCGCACACGTCTAACGCTTCCGGTTTAGACGATTTGTTCATTCTAACCGCCGCGGCGGCTTCATCGAGCAAATCGATCGCCTTATCTGGTAACTGACGTCCGCTGACGTACCTGGCCGATAACTGCGCCGCCGATAACAACGCGCCTTCCGAGATGGCGATGTTGTGGTGCTGTTCGTATCTCGGTCTCAACCCGCGCAAAATAGAAACGGTGAAATCAACGTCCGGTTCTTCCACTGGAATTTGCTGAAATCGACGTTCCAAAGCCGCGTCAGTTTCGATGGATTTCTTAAACTTATCCACCGACGTGCACCCGATGCACCTCAACAAACCTCTCCCCAACGCCGGTTTCAAAATAGCCGACCCGTTGTTCCCATTCGGCGGCGGCGGAATCAAGTTGTGAATATCGTCGATGAATACAATCACTGGCTGATTCTCGGCTTCGTCGACAACTTCTTGCACGACCATAGACAATCTCTCTTCAAACTCCCCCGGCATTTGACAGCCGGCGCCAACCGCGCCTAAATCCAACTCCAACAACTTCGCGTTTCTCAGCGACAAAGGCACGTCACCAGTCGCGATTCTCTGCGCCAAACCTTCCACAATAGCCGTCTTACCAACACCAGATTGGCCCAACAAAATCGGGTTATTCTTCGTTCGTCTGGACAAGACGTGAATAGCTCTTCTCAACTCGTCGTCTCTCCCGACCAACGGGTCCAACAACCCTTTCTTCGCTTCGTCCGTCACGTCCGTACAAAATCGTTCAATCGCGGATAACTCTTCCTCTTGCCCAGGCATCCCACCACCTTGCATTTGTTGCTGTTGTTGCTGCATCTGTTGCATCATCAGTTGCTGTTGGTTCTCCGCATCGCCGCCATCGGAGGCGTCCCCGTTGCTTTCTTTCTTACTCGCCGCGTTGTTCGTGCTGCCAGATAAGACGCCTGGTCCAGAGGTGGCCACCGCAGCGCCCTATTAAGTTTTTTTTTATTGTAAAAGGAGAGAAATACGGTCGGTCAGTAAATAAGAATACAAACGCATGCATTATGAACAGAGCGTACGCGTCGACTTCTCGCGTTTTGTGAGAACGAACGAGAGAGAGTCACATCAAAACCAGAAAAAAGAAGCCTCTCCGATGAAGATGAAACGATGAAATGATGACGGCGGCGAGAGAGAATTTGGACCCAAAAATCCAATCGCGCTTTTCAGGTTTATCCACTCTCCATCTTCCTCTCTCTCGCGCGACAACACGCGTCGTCCATCTCGCGCAATATCAACACTCGCAAAAGATAAGACGCGTTCGTGTTTTTCTCTCACACGCGAGCAGAGGCATCGTCATCACCACCATCATCATCATCAAAGAGATGATGATGATGATAAAAGAAGACCATCGAAAGACGACGGCTACGACGAAAAGAAGAAGAAGAAAACGCACCATGAAAATATTCGCGATTTGATTCCGAACTTCCCGGTTGTAATAAATCAACGCCACCGCGCTCGCGCCGCACGCGATTAACGTGGCCATCTTTGATTTGTCGTCTCTCAGGAGCGACGCGATGAGATTATTATTCGTCATTATTGTTCTGTGTGTATTACTTATTATAAAGTAGTAGTAGTACTAATGTGACGATTTTGGATTCGATTGCTTTTTTTCCCTCTCGTTGTTGTTTTGGTCTGTCTGTCTGTCTGTCCATTTTCATCTCTTTTTTCTCTCGAGCAACAAGCTTCTTCCTCGTATTTTTTCATTCATCATCGCAGAAAAAAAAAGAAGAAAAAAAAAAGCAAAAAATTGCAGATGAAGTCTAAACGAGTCTTTGGGTATAGCAGCCAAGAATACGAGGAGGAGGATTTAGCGTACGACACTCCGGAGAGAAAGAAGAAACAAAAGGGAGGAGGAAGGAGCAATAGCAAAGCGGTGAATAATAACGGTACGTTTTTTTGTTTTTACGAGTTTGATTTAAAAATTGAATTTTTATGCGCAGATGATACGACAACGACTTCTAAGAATGAGAATAAAGACGATGGAAGACTTTTAGTGGTGGACGATGATAACTTACCGGACGAGCCGTACTTACCCATGTCGCAAGTGCGAGAGGACGAGGAGAACAACATCAACATTTCTGGTGAAATACCAATGTCGCAAATGCGACAGAACCCGAACATTTTACGCGCGAGTGAACCCCTCATCGTGCAAGATTATTACACGAAATCACGGGAAAGGAATAAAGGGAAAGTCGTGAACGATCCGGTGCATAATCACATGTATTTTAGCGGGAAGTTGTGCGACGTGATCGATACGCCGCAAATGCAAAGGTTGAGGGAGTTGAAGCAGTTAGGGACGGCGTATTACGTTTTTCCGGGAGCTTCGCATAATAGGTTTGAACACTCGTTGGGGACGTCGCACTTGGCGAGCAACGTGTACGAGACTTTGACGAGGTCGACGCGATCGTTGAAATGGGACGCGGAGGATAAGTTATGCGTTCAATTAGCCGGTTTATGTCACGATTTAGGCCATGGGCCGTATTCGCACGTGTTCGATAACGAGTTTTTACCGCTGAGATTAGGCAAAGCCGAGGCAAAGAAGTGGAGTCACGAGGACATGTCGTGTGATATGTTCGAGTGGCTGGTCGAGGACAACGGCGTCGACTTATCGCCTAGAATAGTCCAAAAAGTGAAAGATTTAATCAGTTCGAACGATTCTGGGTATAAACAGAATAAGTTTTTGTTCGACATCGTGGCGAATAAAAGAAACAGCGTGGACGTGGATAAGTTTGAGTATTTGATGCGAGACTCGAAAAACACCGGCATATCCGCTTCGGTGGACATGAACCGGTTGATTTCGTTCATGAAAGTCATCGACGACGAGATTTGTTTCAAAGCGAGCGAGGTATACAACGTGTACAGATTGTTTGATATGCGCGCAAATATGCACCACGTGGTGTACACGCATAAAAAAGCGAAGGCGGTGGAGTATATGATTGTAGACGCCATGGTCGAAGCAGACGTTGGATGGAACAGTCGAATATCGCACGCCATTCGAGACCCGAAAGAGTTTATTAAACTGGACGATACGATCGTGAAACAAATCGAATTTTCGAACGAACCAGAGTTACAAAAAGCGCGCGATATAATTAAACGATTACGAAAACGAGATTTGTACGTTTTTGTCAACGAATACACGGTCCCGGAGGAGTATTTGAGCGATTTCAAAGACGTCACGGAGGAAGATATCTCCACTTCGTACGAATCCAATAGCACTAGCAACACCATACCGGGCGGCTTGAAACCGGAAATGATCATCGTTCACAACGTCAAAATCGATTACTCCATGAAAGACAAAGATCCAGTCTCGAGAGTGAAATTCTTCCAAGAATTAACCGACGAAGAATCCTTCCACATCGACCGATCGAAAGTCTCCTCCTTGTTGCCGACCAACTTTTTAGAACGCAAAGTCAGAGTGTACTCGAGAATTCGCGACCACGACGTGGAAGAAGCCATCGCGAAAGCTTTTTCCAATTTCCAGAGGAAAATGTACGGCGGGTGTGAAATCCAAGCGACGCCGTCGAGATCCCGGAAGAAGCGAGGCCATTCGCTCGGTCACGAAAGCCAGAGAGAACGAGGTACCGCGACGACGCCAAACGGAACCCAGCGTTCGGCGCATACGGATGTATAATAAAAAAAGAACACAACAATACCACATAGCTACTATTGCCGCTGCTTTGACTAGTAATAATAAACACTACTTTGAAATACACATCGATTGCACGACTTCGCGTTCATTTGATTTGACTCGTCTTTTGGTCGTTGAAAAAATTTGCCTTTGTTTTGATGATGTGACTTTTTGCTTCAGAATTCTATCGCGAGGAACGACCCCTCGCACGTTGAATTAACTCTCTCTCTCTCGGTCCTAAGAACAGCTATTGATTATTAGTCACACGACGCGCGAGAGAGCACGACAAAGCCAGCATCGACGTCATATAATCGATATAAACATGGTCGGGGCTGCCTCGGAAGGTGCACTTTCCAGCGACGATGTCGTCGCCGCGGTCACTCCAACGTCCGTTTTCGTCTTGACGCTTCTGATGGCATCCATGACTGGTCTCGGCTCTGTTCCATTCTTTTTACTCCCGAAAGGGGAGAAACTCTCCCCGTTGTACGCCGGGTTAGCGAATGCCATCGCGTGTGGGGTCATGCTCGCGGCTTCTTTCGATATGGTTCACGAAGGCCAACCGCACGGTCCCGGTCTGGTGGTTTTTGGATTGTTCTGCGGGGCAACTTTTATTGCTTTTTTACAGAAAATTTTACGCGCGCACGAAGACGTGTCGTTTGCGAATTTAGTCGGCGCGGATGCACGGAAAACGTTACTCGTGGTTGGTATCATGACCGCGCACTCGTTCGGGGAAGGGTCGGGCGTCGGGGTGAGTTTTTCAGGAGTCCACGGTTGGGCGCAAGGGTGTTTGGTGACGTTTGCCATCGGCGTGCATAACGTTCCGGAAGGTTTGGCGGTGTCGACAGTGTTGGCGAGTAAAGGCGTGAAACCGATGCAGTGTTTGTTTTGGTCTGTCGTGAGTTCGTTGCCGCAAACGGTAACGGCGGTGCCGTCGTTTTTGTTCGTGGAAACGTTTACGAGCTTGATGCCGTTTGGAGTCGGTTTTAGCGCCGGGTGTATGATTTGGATTGTGTTCGCGGAGTTGTTACCGGACGCGTTTGAAGGCGCGGAGGATGCGAGAGCAGTGGCAACGGCGGCAACGATGAGTGCGGCAGCGTTGGAAGGGTTTCGGATGGCCATGCAAAGGCTGGACAACGAAGATGGGACATTACGAGCTCCGACGTTGAAAGATTTTGGTTTAGGAGGAGACGACGTGGGGAGCGGCGGGGGCGGCGGGAAGAGTACGTTTTATTTAGCGCTTGCGCCGGCGTTTATAGCCTCGTTCGCGCTGTTTACGTTACGCTTTACGAACAAGAAAGGGATGTTGCTCGTCGAGCGCTTGTTTAGGGACAAGGTTCGAAGAAATGATGAAATAGATATGAACAGCAACAACAACAATATTGAAGGAGACGTGTTGAAATCGTCCTCGGCGCGTAGGAAAAGTAGTTTTGCGGACGGTAAAATAGGCGCAACGTTAGGGATTGCGAGTGGTGTGTTGATCGTCATGGGTGTACGCGCGATGTTACTCACGCTTCGCGCTATTTATTACGGAGGAGTAGTGGAGATTGTATTCGCCGTCGTCGGCGTGATGCTGGCGAGATTTATTCTGTTGCGACTCCCAAAGCTTGTCTTCTTGGACGCGTTCTCCTCGAATGAGAGTGCAGAAAAGAACTCGACAACCACAAACAGTAGCAGTAGCCTCGCGAGCCTCGCGAACGGGTGGGATGCCATCGACGGCGCCTTTGAGGCGTTCATCGTGTCCATCACGTGCGTTTCCCTCTCCGTCCTCGATGGCGTCCGCTTCGCCTCTGCCTCTGAATCATTAGAGAACATTCACATCGAATTTCCGGCGTGCATCCGTGCTCTTGTGAGAACCGCTCCAGCAGCTTTGAGCGCGTTTAGCTGTAAAGCCGGTAACGCTTCTGAACTTGCGCTGCGCGCTTCCCTCTCGGTAGGTTTCGCCTTTTTCTTCTCCGCCGTCGTCGCGGCCAAGTTTGTGAAAGTCTTCAAATCCGAGCGCGACTTGAACAAACATCTGGAAGAATCTTCTGGTAAGAAAAACTTGTTCAAAATAGAAGGTTTATTGGAAGCTGCGAGTTGTTTGATGTGCGCCTACGCCTTCTCCAGAGCCTTGTGGCCTCGCGCTACCAGAGAAACCAGAAGAGGGAGCAACGACGAACAAGCCGGTTTGATGTTAGGATTGATGTTAGGGGTGAGTGCGAACGTGGCGCTTTTTGCGTTGGGTTCAATGACGCCGTACACGGACGCGCTTTGATTGTAGTGTATTTATTAGCAGTATTTTGTAGCAGAACGCGCGTGAAGTAGATTCGTGAGTCCATATTTCACTTTTCGCTGAAGTTTCTCGTCTTGTCATAGAAGGGAGAATATTCGCTTTCTAATTCGCGTCAGTATTTAACAGCGGAGAGACTTTACACACGGACAAAACGATGACGAAGATGATATAATCTGCGCGTATTAACCGCATTCTTTGTAAAGAAATAAAGAGGATGACTTCTGGTCTCGCCTTACTTGCACTCTTTCTAAAGGTGCTCCTTTTCGTCGTCGTCGTCCTCTTCTTTTCCACAACGCAGTTCGTTACAGCGGTCCCGAGAGTGCGCTTACGGCACGGAGAACGAATCGATGTTCTCGCGAAACAAACGATGGATTTGAAATACGTGCTCGTGGATGAAGAATACGAGGAGAGGTTTTTGAACGAAACAATGCAAAGAGACGGAAACGAGAGCGACACAGACGACAAAGAGTTGCATTCGCAGACGAGAATGCCTTCGAAATATGGAACGAGAAACGCGTTATTGCGGAGGAACGCTTCGCGAACGAAAAGAGCATCTTCTTCGAATGCTGCTGCTTTTGGTGCGCCGCGATGGAGAAGAAAGATAAGTCGTAAAATTGGTGATGAAACTGGTAATGATGATGATGATGATATTGATGACACGCGTTTGTTCTTAGTGACGCTCGTGGGAGAAGCTTTGTCCACCCCCCGCGCGTGGCGGGATTTGGATATCGCTTTGAACAAAGCTAAAGGTGGTTTGTTGGGACCGATACCGGAACAAACATTTCTAGCGTTTGGACCGCCTTTGGCGGCTGCAGTTGCGGAACGTTTTGGTGGAACGAGTGCGATGCAATATTCAGTCGTAAACGAGTGGCCGAAAGAAAATGCGTCCTCTTTTGCGTTTGAGAACGTTTGCGCAAAAACTATGTGCGAATGGTTCGAGACGATGGTTGCGCCGGCACCGTTTTTCGGTGCAAGAGGTACAATTGCGCGAGAGGAAAACTTTTTGTTCGCTCAGTCAGTGGCAGGGGAGTTGAACGATATCATGAGCTCGCGGAACGCGTCGACTTCGTATTGTCGAGCGTCAGATACGAACGGCGTAAAAGTCCAGTGTACTTTTGGCAGTGACGTAGGAGGAGGAGAACGCGAGAGGATTTTCTCAAATATAATGAAACACAACGCGGTGGTGTACATGCATGAAACGCTTCCAATCGCCACGCACAATTATAACACGCAATCTTTAGTACAGGGAGGTCAAGGACTCACGAGCTATAATCGATGTCCTATGTGGAAACTCGGTTTGACAGGTACTAATCAAGTCGTCGCAATGACCGATACGGGCATAGACAAGTATAATTGCTACTTTAGCGACGTGAAAACGCCAAACGCCAACGCAACGACGTTTTCAAAAATTCTCGACTTGCGCTCACTGAGCGATAGTCAAAATATGGTGGATGGTAGTGGCCACGGCACGAAAGTCGCTGGAGTGTTTTTCGGGTCGTCTGGCTCATTCTATTGGGACAAACAGTACGACGGTGTGGCTAAAAATGCGCGCGTCGCATTTACAGATATTGGATACGAGGACACCGACGGATCAGAAGTCTTGGTAAGTTTATCCAACGTTTCGAGGTCACTTTTGTATGGGTACCCAAGCGATACTTTCTCTGCTCGCGTGCATTCTCATAGTTGGGGTATAACAAATTCATATTCGTACGAATCAAGTGAATATGAAGTCGACCTGTTTTTGAATGAAAATCAAGAGAATGTTGTCGTCTTCTCCGCGGGAAACAAGGGAAACCCAGGCTCCGTGGGGGGGAAAGCGCGCAATAGTATAACGAGACCAGCAAACGCAAAGAATGTCATTTCTGTCGGTGGGACCAGAAGTGTAAAATCACCGAGTCTCTCGCCGTCGCCATATGCGGTCAAAATAGAATTAGGGGATGGTTACGCGCACTGGGCGCACGCAAGCGTGCGTGGTATGGCGAGCGTTAATAAGACGTATGCGTCAACTGATTCGTATCGTATAGTCACAGTGGGGAGTCCAGAGAACGGGTGCGCGGCTTTGCCAAGCGCGATTGATTCGAATCAAATTGTTCTTCTCAAGTCAGACGGAGTTTCTTGTTCGCACGCGGAACGATTAAAAAACGCAGAGACTGCCGGATATTATGGTGCGCTCGTCTATGCAAACGAAACAAAAGCGCGATTGGCATCAATGGTAGATGATCAGACGTCATCATCTTTCTTGTCTGCGTTCATTCCCATGAAAGATGGTCTTCTTTTACGCGCGCTCGTTGAGAAAGGTGATTTGAATGCCAATGACGTGTTTCCCGCGTTGACAATTAAAGTTACCACAATAGAAGCTTTCAGTGACAATCAATACGAGCACGCGGCGGGTTTCTCGAGTGCGGGGCCTACAGATGATGGACGAATCGCGCCTTTACTCGTAGCACCTGCCCAAAATATTGAATCAGTAGATGTGAACACCACAAATACGGCATCCGTCGTGCATTGCAAGGTGGCGTCGTCCATTTCGGGAACATCGTACGCGGCGCCGGCGGTTTCCGGCGCACTCGCAATCACTAGACAATATTTTACCGATGGATATTACCCTTCTGGAGAGAAGATATCGGAAAATGCGTTGACTAATGTCAGCGGCATGTTGTTAAAGGCAGTCTTGATCAATGGAGCTAGACAATTAGAAGGTTTTGATCCCTTGGATAGAACTCCGTTGGAATCGGCACCTTCGATGAAAGCCGGTTTTGGGCGCGTAGACTTGGCAAACTCTTTGAAGCTAAAAGATATCGACTCGAACGTGCAATCTCCGACAAATATCTACGTGATGGATGACTCTGGTTTGATTTTCACCGAAGTAACGGCATCCTATGGCGCTTGCATGTTACTGTCAGACGATACCACGGAAACGCTATCGATGACGCTGACTTGGTACGACGAACCATCACTTTCTGGTTCGGATGGATCACTCATCAACGATCTCGATATCACGCTATACTATTCGAGAGACATGTCGGGCACTTTTGAGACTATTGCACCGTTATATCGCGATTCACTAAATACGGTGGAAAAGATTGTGTGGTCGTATCCAAAAAGGGGGCTATACTATGCGAAAATCAGCGCATCGTCGCTCGTTAGTGACCAAAGCTTCGCGTTTGTAGCCACTGGCAGCTTCGTCACGGCTGAAACAGTGCGCGATATATCCTCGTGCACGCCTCCTCCTCCTCCTCCTTCTCCTCCTCCTTGCCCCCCTCCTTTTCCTCCTCCTAGTTCTCCTAGTCCACCGTTGCCGCCGCCCTCGCCGCCTCCTTCCCCTCCGCCATTGCTTCCGGCTCCGCCTCCACTACCACCCCAAACGTCAGTGGAAGCGCTTGTGCCTCCTCCTGCGCCTCCGCCAGTACCGCCTGAGTCTCCAGGAGGAGAGCAGTTCATGCCTACCGCATCTGGTGCGCAGTCAAAATTTATAAGTCAATTTGGTGTATTTATATTTTTAGTGCTAGCTTTAGCTTAGAAAGAAGTTGTTCAATCAGCGTACAGTACCGTTGTTTGTATTATTGTACAAATTATCATCTATGCTCAACTACGGTGATATCTTCATTTTCGTTAGCACCTCCTCCCGGAAAGGTGCGTCCTTGTGTGGCCAACTGGCGCCTAAAATTTTCTAGACGAAGCACTTCTGCTTCGGCGTCGACTATGGTCGGAATCATGCGCGATTCGTTGTCGCCATCGTCGTCTGGGTACCAAATTCCTGGATCTCTCGTTGCCTCTCGTTCATTTCGTACAGGAGGTTGAGTCGGTATTGCCCTGAGAAATTCACCCTGCGAATTGGCAATACCGCTTGCGTATCGATCGCGCAGACTTACCGTTGCTTCCGGAGAGAGCGGTTGCATTTGTCCCGTCACGCGTTGCTGTTCATCTCCTTCTTCATCATCAAGCTGCCATATTACGGGCGCCGGTCGTGATCGGTGTCCGGGTAACGTGCGATGGACGGCAACAGGAACACCTACGTTTGCTTGATTTTCCAGACGTTTGGCCTCTGGTGAGCAGCATCGCGCTATTTTGCGCCTGAAGCAAAGGATAAGGAATATGAACACGACGGAAAGTACCGCACCAGCCAAAGCTGCGGGACTCGCAGACTTGGCAACATCAGTTAGTGTCAGCGGTGCTGGTCCAGGCGATGGCGGTGGAGGCGGTGACGGATTCGGAGGAGGGAAACTATACGTCAAATCCCAGTCTATATCCGCTTTGGTAGTTTCAAAAGCATCGTAGTACGATGTCTTCGAGGAGCTTGCACTTGCTAAAGGACCAGTAGAACTTATCGAAGCCTCTCCACTGTGCGATAACTCTTCAATCTCGGAAAGTAAAGAGGGCGACTGTGACACCGTAGCAACCGCCGCGATACTCGCTAAGAAATCATCGATCGATGATCCACTAGCAATAGAATCTTTCAAGTCTAAAAGTACCGTTGCGGCATTTGCAACTGCCGCTGCCATCGTCGCAACGCCTTGCAAAACTTCCGATCCATCATACTCCACGTTTCCTGCATTCTGCGCGACTTCCAACGCATCTGAGACAACATCCGCAATGACTTCGGCGTTGTAGAAGTCTAACAAATCAGTTCGCATAAGCTCGTTCAGCCGACGACGAGAATTCATGGCTCTGTTACTTTCAATGCGTCCATATTGCGCAATTACACGTTCTGCGATCGCCTTGACGGCGTATGCCTCGCACGTAGACAAAGCTGTGTTGGACTTTATGCCACAAATCATTCTCGAAGTCGAAGCAATCAGATTCGCCAAATTCACGTTCGTCGTGGCAACGTGCACGTATTCCTCAATAACGTCATTTTGCGCTTCAGCTAAAGAATCTCTATCGAGCAGGTCCACTTGCGTATTATCCCATCCAAATGCAATCTTCATTTGATCATAAGCAGACACCCGAGGATAACTGCCTATTTTCGCCATCATCGCGACCAAAATTGTCGACAGTGGCGATAGCATTGTCGAACCCGGAGGTGCTTTTAATATTGAAAGTGCGCTCGTTCGTTTCGTATAGGCATCTGTACATGACGTGCTGCTGGTATCGGCAATCAATATCGTCGATGCTACTGAATAACTAACCGTTGGAGAGAGCGTAAAAGCACCGAACTCGTCTGTTGTTGTTTGCGGGTCAAGCGTGAAATCTCGTTCGCCATTCTTATTAGTATCGAGATACACGGTACACTTCGAGAGATATCCGCTCGCATACGCGCGACCTGAAACTTTCGCGATTGGCGGAGGCGGAGGAGGTGATGGTTTAGACGAGTCTGGCGGTGGGCTCGGAGGAGGTGACGGCTTCGGACTTGGCGGCGGCGGTGACGGCGGAGGTGGAGGAGGGGAAGGCGGTGGAGACGGAGGACTCGAGGGAGGCGGAGACGGTGGTGGCGGTGGATTGTCCAGAGAGCAACTGTCATACGTCCTGTCTTCCAAATGCGTAAACGTCCCCGTAGCAACGACGGCATAATTTTGAATACTCCCATTTCCAGAGCCAAAGTTTCCATATTTCTTCACTTTGATCCAATACCTACCTTGCTGAGGATTCGAGTGAATAATTCTTTCGACGTTATTCATATGATCCTCCAAACCATCCAGAGGAAGGATTTTGGACATACCTATAAAGTTTGATCCAAAGTGTAACTCTAAATCGAGATCGTTCACGAGTCGTTCATCAGCGACGTCGGCCCAAACCAACGTCACGCGGAGCTCGAACTTGGCGGCGTAGGGGTTCACCTCTAAACAAAAACCATCCTCGTAATCATTTGATGCCGACAATATCTTGTTATCGTGGATGTACATGGCCTTTGGGGATTCCGGTATATCGTCAAAGTGGAGGGAATTCGTGAGATTGAGTCTTCCCCATCCCTGCTTGAACGAAGGAGGTTGCTCAAGTGGTTCTTGATATTCTTCGTCGATACCGGTCATGGCCATTGCCCCGTTAATGACAATAGCTTTCATGAGTGATCCAGACGGTGCATAACTCGCACTCGAGCCCGCAATTCCACCTGGGTAGTATCCCTTCTCAAAATATTCTTGCACAAGTGCTGTCCCGCCAGCTGCTATGGGGCATGCCATTGAAGTTCCGGATATTGTAGCCGTCCCGCACACGCTGTTGATATATGCCGATGTAATACTATCTCCCGGCGCAATAATATCTGGCTTAATTCGCAAATCATCGTTATCCGAACCAAACGGCCCCGAAGACGAGAACGAGGCTACATCTTCAAAACCTAAATCCATATTTGTCCTGGTATACCTGGAAAATGTAACTTTGATACCAGTAGAACGCTCCGACAACGCCTTCAAGATCAATCCATCGCGATGTGTGATGAACCCCACCGCGGCTGAGGTGAAAGCAAGAGGATAAGCAGCTTCATCTCGACTCATGTGAATTTTATACCCGTTTTGTAAATTGGTATCGTACTCGTAATTGTAAATCAGTATACCTTTTGCACCAGCAGTGTATGCGTTGCGCGCCTTGAGTTCGAACGAACACGTCCCGCGTTTTACAAGCACGATGGCATCCGTGTACACGGCGTTACTTAAAGCTGCGCAACCCTCTTCCGGGGTTGCGTGGATAACAGATCGAGCCACAGTTGCGTACGCTTTTGACGTGCTGTCCCAATCCGATCCGAAATCTGCCGCTTGTAGTAAAATAATTTTCAAATGCGAAAAGTGTGTATCGCTGGCAATATTCACGTTGTAATATTCCGTACCGGCGGCTATGTTTGCAGTCATGTATGAACTTGGAGTAAGCGACGCCCCGATCGATAGTATATTTTTCCCTCCCGCTGGCGTCGTAACTGAAGATAAACCGTTGTCACCGCTGTTACCTGCGGCAAAAAACGGAAGAAATTTCGGCGTATTTCGAGCGTATTCGTCTATCTGTGTCGTCTCACTTTCGTACTCATAAACGTCGTATCCCCAACTATCTGAATGGATTCTCGCTCCAGCATCGTAAGCAACTTGATAATACGTAGATCCCATATTTGGCGTCGCCGTCATGACAATATCTCCAAACTCATCTGTGTAGGCAAGATCAAAAAATGCAATTTGGGCTGAGGTTGCCATGCCGTCGTAAATTGCGGTATCAATGGTCGAGTATCCCGCGACTGAAGCAGCCACATGCGTGCCATGACCATCTTCGTCCTCTCCGTTTCCATACTCTGTAATATAATGTTTAAACTTGTTATTCCCCGCGAGATAGCAACTGTTTCGATCCGCTCCAGTATCGCCAACACCAACAATGACTGAATCCCCGAGCAAATTGCCTTTGCTCCAAATAGGGGTCGCCACCATCGTGGTAATCCCGCTTTTCCAAATCGACCCTTGGATTATACCCTTGGCGTTCCTATTCGACGTCTTTCGCGCATACATTGGTGCTACACGCACTATAAATGGAAGTGCGGCTATAAATCTTGCGGCGTCGGCTAATTGCGTCGTGGGAATATTTCGCAAGTTGAAAAAACCACCGTCTGGATCAAAGACGACGTTGCGTCTGCTATGTTTCGCTCCCATAGTGACGTTTGGTCCGAGCTCGTAAGACTCGTCATCGACTAGAACATTGATTCCCTTTTCGATTAAGATTGCTATTACTTCCTCGCTCGCATATTTTGCGAATACTTCGTCGTCCTTGGCGTTACCTAGTCGCGTAACGTCGACGCGCAAGGAATTGACGCTCTCACCGATTCTATTCTCCCTCGTTTCCAAGCCAATTTCCTTGAAAAGTGACTTCAGACGCTTCTCACTGCCCCACGTTTCTCCCTTTGCTTCTTCTGTTCCTTCGCTCGTCTTCGCTCTCTCCGTCTCCACCTCGATGACTGCATCGACGACGTCGAACGAGGCGTCTAAACTAAGTTCCGGCGTCCACGCGTCGACCCACGCTGCAGCTTTTGAAACCTCAAAAGCCGCTTCCGGAGGTCCAAACGCAAGGTACCCACCGCTTTTACCTCCAACAATAACTGGAAATCCATTCGAATCTTTCACGAATCCGCCTCTGTTTTTGCGCAAGATTTGTTCCGCTCTCTTCGTATCCGTTACGCCTTCTTCTAAAACGACGTAAAACTGTTGCGATGCAGTCGCGTCTTCATTCACGGCGTTGAAGTAATCCTTCATTCTCCCACCAACACTTCCATCGCTACGTTTCCGCCTCGCTCGTTTCGAAGAAATTTCCTCCCCGTACTCCTTCGGCTCTTTCCCAAACGCCGACGACGCAAAGTTCCACTCTACGTTTTGCTCGGCGGCGGCCGTTGAAGGCGCTGTTCGTCTTCCGCGTCGTAACAATCGTTCGCGCGAGACCGTTTCTTCTTCCTCTTCTTTCATTCTATCCTCTTCTTCCGTTAGTGTTTGTCGAACGACTTTCGTCTTTCTTGTAAAAAAAAGTTCCTCTTTTTTCTTTGCAAAGGAGGCACCTTGGTCGTCTATCGCCACCACGTCGCGTTGAAACACGAGCCGGCGACGACCGATGGTTTCCTTCTTTTTCTCGTTCGTCCTCGCGCGTCTCTTCGCGTACACGTCGCGCGCGAGTTCTCTCGCTGTTTTATTCAAAAGTCGCCCGTTTTCGTTTTCGTCGTCAGTCGTCAGTCGTCGTCTCGAGTCCACCGCGTCGGACTCTTTCTTCTTCTCTTCGGGATTGGATTTTGCGTGTACCGCATGAACAGAAGCAGACGCAAAAAGGAGGAAGACGAAGAGAAGAAAAGAAAGGAAAGAGACGAAAACAAAGACTGTTCTTGTCCCGTGTCCTCCTCCTTTTCGCCGCCGCTTTCGGCGAAAAGCGATGTCATCATCGGTCATGATACTTTAATCTGCGCGTAAAAAAATGAAGTTTTTTAGTTTTCTGCTGGCGATTTATTCTTCTGAAGATGAACAACAACAACAACAAACAGAGTGGTTTTTGTCTCTCTCGCTACTATTATACTACTAAGGAAGGACGGCGCTGCTCCCGTCGGCTAAGTGGACGCACACCCTCCCGTGACTCGGAACGAACTGTCCGGTGATGAGTTTAATCGCCTCTTGACTGGCGACGCCGCCGACGACGGAGGCGACGGCGTGGATTTCGCCGCCTTGAGAGCGAACGACTTCCCAGGCGAGCCGTTCCAAGAATTTACCAGCCTCTTCGGCTTTGGCAGCTTTTATGTTGTTTGAACCATTTCCACCGTCGTCGTTTACGGCGTCGGCGTCATCGGAGGGTGGTTTTTCTACGACGTCCATTTTCGTCGGGGAAGTGGACGTGGAGAAGGATTGGAACATGGCGGCTTCTAAATTTTTGGTGACGAGCGCGCGAAGTTCCGCGCAGTCGCTCGTCATGCGATGGAAGAGCATCGATTTGCCTTTTTCCGTTCCCGAGGAGGCGACGACGTTATCGACGCCTTCTTCGGGCGCGTATGTGCCGGCTTTTCGACACAATTTTGCCTCGAACGCGTCCGAGGCGCGCAAAAGCGCGTAGGAATACGCGCACACGCGTTGCGGACTGTCGACGGCTAGGAAGGAGGCTACTTGCGCCTTCTTGCCTTCGTGTTCTGGTTTGTTCTCCCACCTCCAAATGTCGCGTTCGTCTGCGAGCGACGTGAAGGAGACGAATCGAATATCGCGCGCGTTTTTGCAAAACTTTATGCAAAACTCTTCCAGCTGCTTTTCGTCCACGTCCTTCTCGATAACGTCGACGATTTTGCTCCCGTGACTAACACTGGTACTATTATTATCGTTGGATCTCGTCGTCGTCTTCAAATTGGGAACGATCGTTTCTTTAACGATGCGCAACATCTCGCGTTGGTCCTTTTGTGCCTTCTCGAGGTACACTCTTTGAAGTCCGACGAATGCATCCGTCGTTGACGTCATGTCCGGCAACGCGCCCGCGTCCAACGGGAGAAACTTTTTGTTCCTTTTCGTAAACTCTTCCAACGCGGCGACAAAGATCCAAAACAACTTTGTGCTCACATCGCTCGCTCCTACGTCCGTTATCGATACTACGTCCGAAGAGGATAGCGTCGTCTCTGTGTCCATCATCACTACTCCATCTCCTTCCTCAGTAACGCTTCGAAATTCCCTCGGCAACTTTTCAAAACACTCCGAAACGTTCTCCGGCACATCCGGTTTCTGCCACGCCATCCTCACGTTCTCCAACGCCTCTTCAAAGTTCAGCTCCGTTTTCGTCCTTCGCATGGATTTCAAAAACTCCTTGAACTGCTTCTGCGCCTCGTAATCGCCGTCTTCTAATGTCTGCCTTTGCTTCTCGTCGAACCTTTTCTTCGCCACGAGCAACAAAACCGCCCACGGCACGTGCGCGAACCTCTGCTCGTCCATCGCCTCCAAATCCTCAAACTTCTCCGCAAACTCCTCTAACTCTGTAAACACGCCGCTCTCGCTCAACCGTAAATCCATCTTTCGATTTTCCGGTTTCGCCTCGACTACGCAGTGCGTCTTCGCCCCGGATATCTTCACCGTCCCGAAACATCCGTTCGACCGCAGCGTCAACAACTTTTTCCCTAGCTTTTGACAAATGTCGTCGAGTTTAATCATCGTCGGTTCGTCCAACTGCGACGCGAGTATCACATCGAAATCTTGCAATCGATGGTGACGAAGTTCTTCTTTGTCTTCTTCTTTGTCTTCTTCGCCTCGTCGAAACCGTTCAATCATCTCTCTCGGATCTTCCTCCCAAAAGTTCACCTCTACGTTTCGGTTCAACAATTTCAAGTGTTTGCACACCATGTCGCCCCTTTTTATTCTCTTCGTCCGTTCTAAAACCAACGCATCATCGTTCGCATCATCATCTTCCTCGTCCTCGTCCCCTTTTTCAAAACTCAAACTCGTCATGAAGTTATTCCCCAAGTCTCTCTCTTCCACCATCCGTTTCGGCGAATCGCACATCGTCAGTTGCGAGATTCCACCCAAGATGAGATTCTTCGCCGCTTCCGCGCTCGTCGCCCCGGCGTCCAAGACCAGAATTTTCGCGGACGAGAGTAACTTCTGACCGTTTTCTCCCCATAAGCGCATTTGTCGGTCGTATCTCGTCGAACTCATCTTTTGTCCTCTTCTTCTTCGTCTTCGTCTTCTCGTTCTCTCTCTCTCTCTCTCTGATATATATGAAAATTTTGTCAGCAGTTTCTTTTGGTGCGTGCTCTTTTTTTCTCTTTTTTTGTCGTCTGTTTTTGTTTTTTGAACGAACCATAAAAAAGTTGACTTTGTGAAATCGTGCGAGAGGAGCGACTTTTTTTTTAACAACAAGCAGAAGAGAGAGGACGGATGCGTCACACGAAAAGAAGCGTCGTCATTCATCATTATTTCTCTCATCATCATCAATAATGACGACGACTTTTACGATGACGACGACGATGCGCTCAGGGTCAAAACCGTTGCACGATATTAATACTACTCAGAATAACAAAAAGAACAACTCGAGTTTGAGGAGGAGGATTTTGAGGACGACGAGAGGGAGGAGGACGAGGATAGGGGATTCTTCTTCTTCTTCACCTGTATCTTCTTTGGATGATGTTGAAAATGATGACGACGAGAATAAAAAAGGCGACGATGCGAATACGAATCCATTCGCGAGTACTCTTTTCGCAGGGGCTCTGTGTTGTTGCATCTTCGGCGTGACTGATGTTCGAGTCGCGAACGCGGTGACGGAGAACCAGCTCTTATTCTTGGAAGCGTGGCGGGCGGTGGATAAAGCGTACGTGGACAAGACGTTCAACGGGGTCAGTTGGTTCAAGTATCGCGAGCAAACGGTGAAAAACACACCAATGCCGTCGAGAGAAGACGCGTACGAGGCGATTAAAGCGATGTTGAAGAAATTGGACGATCCTTTTACGAGATTTTTGGAACCGGATCAATACGCGGCGGTGAGCGAGAACACGATGAACGCGAACGTGAGCGGGATAGGGGTGGAGTTGACGATCGATTCGGATTTGAGCGTGAAAGTGGTGACACCGACGATTGATGCGCCGGCGTACGTGGCTGGAATTAAGCCGTTAGATAAGATTTTGGAGATTGATGCGACCGATGTGACTGGGTTGTCGTTGTATGAAGTCGCGGAGTTGTTGCGAGGGCCGCAAGGTTCGGACGTTTTGTTGAAAATCGAACCGAGCGCGACGCCGGGCAAAACGAAAAATTTGAGCGTGACGAGGAAACAATACGCGGTCGTTCCCGTGAAATCGGATTTATGCACATCGAAAAGCGGTGGTGATTCCATCGGGGTGGTTAAATTGCAAACGTTCAACTCGTTATCGGCGGCGAAAACCAAGGAGGCGTTGAGCGATTTAGCGGCAAAAGGCGCCAACTCGTTCGTTTTGGATTTACGAGACGACTCCGGTGGTTTATTCCCGGGCGCGTTAGATATCGCCTCGCAGTTGATGAAGAAAGGTTTGATTGTTCAAATCGCCGACGCCGAAGGCGTGCGCGATACGTTCGAAGTCAACGGCAAACCCCTCGAGAATGTTTACGATAAGAAACTCTCCGTTATCGTCAACAAAGGCACCGCGTCCGCCTCGGAAGTCTTAACCGCCGCCTTGCGCGACAACAATCGGGCGACCGTTTTCGGCGACGAACCAACGTATGGTAAAGGTTTAATCCAAACCATCGTCCCTCTGAGCGACGGGTCCGCCGTAAACGTCACCGTGGCGAAGTACCAAACGCCTTTAGGCACAGATATCAACAAAGTAGGCATCGCGCCGGATAAAAAATTACCGGTTGGGAAAGACGGGCAAATCATGCCCGCAAAATTAGACAAAATTCCCAGTACGAACGATGCCGATGCTAGCGTTCTTAGTTTCTGCGAGTACGTCAGTTCCTTGGAAGACGGGACTTTCTAATCAATTTGGTGTTTTAATACTATAGATTTGTATTTGTTCGCGTTGTTGTTTGTTCTTTGTTTTTGCACATCGTCACAAATTAATGCAGACGCTTTACGCGCTCGCAGCGAGAAGGTCGCGCGACCTCAATCGCGTATACCGCCCTATAAACAACACCAGCACTACTACTCGCCAAAATCCTCTTTTCATCTCCTCCTCCTCCTCCTTTCCTTCTCGAGAAAGAGACGACATTAAAACCCCTACCCCTACCGGGAAAGTGCGTCTCCTGTACAAAGGTCCAAACGTGAAACTCTTTCGAGCGATTGTTCGATTCAAACTGCTGCAGGTATTCTCAATCGGGGCGGTGAGCACACCTCTTTTGCTCGTGTTTGGAGGAGGAGATGGAGGAAATATCGAAAACGTGACTGCGACGACGCAGATGGTGTTCGCGTCCGCCAGTGCATTTGGGGCGATTGGGTGCTCGTTCGCTTTGCAAGAGTTTGCGAATCGATACGTCGGCGAATTAGCTTTGTTGAGTAGTCATAGTAACAGCAGTAGCAATACTAATAATAATGATGATAATAACACTAATAGTAATAGTACGAGTGGCGATGCGGAGAAGAAGTTGCGAATATCTTCGATGGACTTTTGGGGGAATCGAATCGAAACGGTGGTGAAGTATCCCGAGGCGGTTAAAGCGCCATTGCGGAACGTGCCGGAGAGTTCGTACGGTGAAGTAGCTGAAGCGACATTTTTACCACTAGACGTGTACTTAGACGAAGAGAAGAGGGAGAAGAAACAGTTCATGGTGAGCTTGAGACACGGGAAGTTGATCGATAAGAAGAAGCTACTGGATGTCTTGAGCGGTAAAAACTAAAAGCTATGACTATACAATTTTTACATCATTCAAAAAGCTAATTCATCATCCGTGTTTCTTCCTACCTGTCGTGTATTTTTGCGAAGGGTGCGAAGGCATGTCTATCTTAGATCGCGTGAGACTTTCTCGGGCGTGGTAGAGTCCCCCACCTTCTCTCCCGCTCGCTTCAACTGCCGCGACGACACCCGCGTGGTGCAACGCGCGAACGCAAAACTGTTCTTTATCTTCCACTTCCTCGGGAGATTCCGCCCGCAGATGCGACTTCGATAACAGTTTACGACGCAAACCTTTCTTTGCTGCGGTCATTTTTCGGTCTTTATACTCACCAAGAGAGTATCCCGCAAAGGAAGCACCGGAGCCCATCAGTCCAGGTTTGTGTAATCCACTCGCTTCAATCGTCACTTGGTCCGGAGCGATTCTGTTGAACTTTGCGTAAAAATAACCATTCGGCGATTCCTTCTCAAACGACGGTTTCTTCGTGACCCCTCTCTTTGCATTTGGAACGTTTCCGTACCGTCGCGGCAAGTGATACTTCCCATTCATCTCTCCTAAATAACTCGTGTGCTTCGTTTTGATCAAATCTCTTTTATCGTACAAGTTGTATCCGTACACGTGCACTCGTGCGCACACGTGCGTCAACGCCAACAAAGCGATGAAGAAATCCGACGGCGATTCGTCTTCTTTCAGCTCTAAGCTCGTGGATACCGCGTCGACAAATTTCGGATTGAACAGATGGGCTTTCATCTTTGCCGCTTTGAATACGCTCTCTTTCCTGCAATGACTCTCGTGATTCGCTTTGCCGTGCAATGCCTCTTGTTTCGTTTTACACCAGTGCAAGGCGACTAAACTCTCGTCGGGAAACTCCCTCGCCGCTCGCTCTAAATTTTTATCGTCCCGATCGTTTCTTCGAAAATACTTTTCGCCTAAAAATCGAGCAGAGGTGAAACTCCCAACGTCTTCTTCGTGACCTCTCACCGGCGCGTCGTTCAAACGAATCACGAGATGGTGTTTATCTATCCTGTGTCCCAAACCGCTTCCTTTCAATTTCCCGTCGCTGTGGACCAACGCGCACGCGTTTGCCAACGCGTACTTCCCGGGCGATTTTCGCGTGTTATTCAACCAGTCTGCGCTGGGAAACCCACCGTACGTCGCATCAACTTCCCTCTTAATTTCCCCAAACTCTGCTCCATTCGCAAACAGTCCGTGCAACGACTGCGCTTTCCCGGCTAAATCTCCTTCGTTCCCGTTTCTCCCTCCCGTGTGGAGCGACATCCACGCGTCACTCTTAAACGGCAACGCGTTCATCGTCTTCACGCATTTTGGCAAAGTGTTCTTTTCCACGCACTGCGCGCCAGCGTACAACGCCGCGCACGGCGAAAACGTTTGCGTCGCTTTCGGCGGTTTCTGAGTAAACGGCACCTCGTAATCTAAACCGCCGAAAATTTGACCGCTAATCGCTCTCAGCGACTCGCCGTCGTTCATCTCTTTCGCGACGTCGTATTGCTCTCGCGACCAGTCGTGTTTGCTCTGCGCAATTTTCGGTGCTGGAGGTGCATTCGGTGCCGTGGGAGACGGTGGTAAGTACACCGGTAAAGTGAACGTCTCCGGATCAAAATACTCTTCTTTGTCTTCGTTCAGACCAAAAGCAGCTCTTGGTGTTCGATTTTCGTTCTCGGAATACGACTGAGTATTCTCGGTCATAAACACCGCGGAAACGATCAAAAGAGTCAACAAGAACACACATCCAGTCGATATTTTAGTATTCGTCGCGTTTGATGCTATTATTTGTCGAAAAGTTTTCTCAGAACTCGTCGTCTGAGTCGTCGTAAACGTCGCCGATGATGATGTTGCCGAAGAAGAAGATTTCTGCACGCTCGCTCTCGCTTTCTTCTTCATCATCTTTTTCTCTCTCCGTGTATCCTTCTTAATAATACCAATAACACAAGCCCCGCGACTTCTTCTTCGTCGTCTTCTTCTTTTCCTTCATCATCTTTTCTTCATCATCTGCGCGTGAGTAAATGAAGAGTTTTGTTAGGGGAAATCTGATTCTTCATTTATCCAACGCACGCACATGAACGCGTGCGTTTCCTCTTCAACTGCTTGTTTGTCACGACAACGAAGCAGTTTCAGCGCGATACTACGACTACAAAAACTCTCTTGTAGTTCTTTTTCTCTCACTTTTACTTCTTTCACTGCTTTGACAAGGCCTGAGAGTAAGAGGAGGATTAGGCGTTCGTTTTCAACGAAGCTCCCCGTGGCGGCGAAACAGACGACGACGAACGACAACAACAACAACAACAACAACAACAACAACAACAACAACAACATTAATAAGAACGATATGGGAGCGAACGCGTCGAATAACAACAACAACAATTGTTCTCCTCTCGGTGGTGGTAATCTGATGTTGTTCGCGTGCTCAAAATGCCGAGGCGAGGGCGTTTTGATTTCGCAATCCCGAAGGCAACGGCAGGAGAAGAAGAGGCAAGAGAAACGAGAGATGTATCCAAACTCGTACCATCGCAACAGGGATGGTGACGATTCAGACGACGACAAAGTGAAGGAAAGAGGCGATGGTGTAGAAAATAAGAAAAAGAAACAGAAGAAGAAAGGAATGGGAGAGAAACGGGCGACGTGTGCGGATTGTCAAGGGACCGGGTTGGTGGATGTAAACGACGACGACGCGAGCGACGAGAGCGCTCTCAAGTATTCAAGCGCGCAAAGCCAAGGTCACGTGTCCATCATTGGCGGCGGCATCGGCGGGATGGCGTTGGGCGTCGCGTTGCAGCACCGAGGCATTCGGTTTACGATATTCGAGAAAGACGAAGAGTTCAAAGCGAGGAGGCAAGGGTACGGGTTAACCATGCAGAGGTACTCGGGGGCGTCCGCGTTGAAGCAGTTAGGATTGGAGTTGAACGGAGTTGGATCCGATGCGAACGTGGCGTTGCACAGTAACGGGAAGGTGTTGGGAGAGTACGGGCACTCGGTCGAGAAAAGGAAAGAACGAACGGCGAATGATGCGAGCGCTGCAAATAGCAATAGTAAACACTTACCGAGCGTGGCGCACTCGTTGAGGAACGTGCACATTCCGAGACAGGAGTTACGAAAAATGCTGTTGGATGCGGTGAATCCGGAGAACATTCGTTGGGGGATGAAGTTTGATAGTGCCAAGACGATATCAGAAGACGGGGAAAACAACGACGACCCTCGCGTAGAAGTGACGTTCACAAACGGTGAAAAAATACTCTCCGATTGCGTTGTCGGCGCGGACGGTTTGTTCAGTCGCGTTCGCGCGCACAAGTTTGACAACCTCGACGCCATTCACGAGGGGTTGAACTACCTCGATTGCCTCGTCGTCCTCGGCATTTGCCACGGCATGGACCACGAGTTGTGTAAAAACAAAGCGTTCCAGATTCTCGACGGGCACAACCGTTTGTTTTGTATGCCATTTTCAACGAACGAGATTGCGGAAGATATACTGGGCTACAAAAATGACGTCGACCCGACGTACACGAACATCCCCCACGCGATGATGTGGCAACTTTCGTTCCCGTGCGAGTACGACGAAGCCGTGGAGCTTTCAAAAGATCGCAAAAAATTATTGGAAGAGTCTCGAAAGCGGTGCGAAAGTTGGTGCGAACCCGCCCACACGTTGTTGAAATCGACGAGGAGCGAGAACATGTCCGGGTACCCGGCGTTTGATATGCTCATAGAAGACGAAATCGTGTTTCGGAATGGTAGAAAGAAAGATACGTCGGATAAGGAGGCGTCGAATGTGGATGTATTCACTACGCTTCTGGGAGATGCGGCGCACCCCATGTCGCCTTTTAAAGGGCAAGGCGCGAACCAGGCGTTAGTGGACGCCTTGAATCTTGCCCGAGCGCTTTCCAGAGCGCCTAAATTTCTCTTACCCGGTGAACGCACCAACGGCACGCCGCCTAAAGTCGCCAACACGAAAGAGGCGTTAGTTATAGCAGAGGACGCGATGTTGAAACGGTCGCGAGGGAAAGTGGAAGGTTCGAGAGTTGCCGCTAAATATTTACACAGCGAGGCGGCGTTAGCGGAAGGTGATTTCGTGAGAGCGAACGTGGCGGTGTCGGCCGCGGCGGGCGAAGTGTATGATGGACGAAACGGATAGATATAGGTTTATTAATGACAAACAACAACACATAACACGTAGCATATTAGTATATAATAGATTATTAGAGCGCCTTTTTCGCACTGCTTGCGCGACTAGATCTTCTCGTGGCAATTGGTTTTTGTCCCATCTTGTGTAAAAACTTGAACATCTTCACGGTTATCGGAAACAAACCAAAGATACCCGGGTGACCATGGTACGGCACGCCGGCTTTCTCGCACTCTTCTTTCACAATCGGCACTAACTTCGGGTACAAGTTATGTGCCATCCCTGGGAACAAATGATGTTCGATTTGTAAGTTCAACCCGCCGGATAAGAACGACCAGAACGATTCCCCCCAACTCGCGCTCGTGCGGATTTGCCACTCAGCCCAATCGTTTTGCGCTCTCTTCGGCAATGCTGCCGGCGTTAAACCGTCCAAGTTATGCGAGACGATGAAAAACCAACACAAAATGAACGACCCAAACGTGGAATACGCGACGAGTGGTAAAATGCACGCCTTGATGCCAAAGTTATACATCGGCAACGCGAATTTCACCCCGTAGTGCAACGCTCTTCCCAAGTAAAACAATGCCAGCTCGTGTTTCATTAATCCCAAATACTCCACTCCAGGGCTCGACTTAGTGATTACTACGTTCACGAAATCCCCGGTTTGCGCGGCCAAATACAAAAACGGCCACGCGAAGACCGAGTAAAACGCTTGATACTTGTGAAACCACTTCCACTCCAAACTCTCATCCAATCGCATGAGAGGAAAGGACGTGTACACGTCTTGGTCTCTCGTCGCCTCGTTACAGTAGGAATGGTGCGATACCATGTGATGGTATCTCCACTCGATAGAACTTTTCCCTAAAATCACGTCGCATCCGAACCACCCCCAAATGGCATTCACAAAACCGGATTGCGTCAACCCGCCGTGGTTGGCGGTGTGTTGCAACCCGGTGCCGCTCCAATACGCCGAGAAGCCTAAAAACATGCCAGTCAAAACCGTCGGATTCATATTAAACATGTATAAAGCCACGGCGTAGCACAAAATGACGCAAAACGCGTCGAATTTCACCCCACCCGCACCTCTCGCTTTCCTTCCGCTTTTCCTCGCTCGCGGCTCCACCACTTCCTCTCTCACTCGCTTCTGTATCTTTTTATACAAACTCGAATCGAGTGGTTTCGGAAAGGTTTCATCCGGACACCAGCTCTCTTCCACGTTTACGGTCGGTAGCGTCTTCAAAACTTTCTCCACGATTTCTGATCGCAAATGGTGCGATTCGAACAAAATCGTCGCGTCTCTTCCGTGCGCCAGCATCAAGAGTTGACTCCCTCCGGGATGACGTTTCGCGAACTCGGTGATGTCGTACGTTTTCCCCCGGATTTGCGTGTACTTTCTTCCCGGAATGATATTATTATCGATCATTTTTTCGCCATCTCCCTCCTTCTCTTCTGGAGCGGCGTCGACGACCATCGATGGTGCGTTCTTTCTCACGACGTCGATGACTTTGCCGCCGACTTTAGAAGACGAGTTTGCCCCTTTGCCCATTTTTATGATTATCTTTTTTTGTGACTTCCTTCGACCGCAAATTTGGGAGGAAATCATCGTCGTCATCACCATCATCATCACCATCATCATCATTCATCGAATTTCAAAAATATGTTGTTGTTGTTGGAAAAAGTTCTTTTGTGTTTCTCTGGTGTGAGTACTCTATTTTTACAACGTTTTAGTAGTGTTATGCGCGTGTCTCTCTCTCTTTCTCTGTTCGTCTGTTTGTCTGCTTCACCGTAATGTCTAAGCGGCGCTCTTATTAATTTCCTCGAAGACGTTTTGTAACCATTTCGATTTACTCGCGTCGCGTTCCAACTCCGTTTTGAGTTTTTTGACGCGTTCGATGACGTCTTGCGGCGCGAGTTGCGGTAACGGGATGTTTTTGAAATCGTTCAGGAATTGCATGGCGCGTTTGCGACCGTACGTGGCGTCGGCATCGTCGATCCCGTCTGATTTATTGCTGTTGGTGGTGTTCTCTTTGTCGTCGTTTCCAGCAGAGTTACCACCGTTTTCCAACTCTTCGGCGCATTTGCGCGCGTCTTCCAACGCCTCAGCCGGGAAGCCGGAAAACTCGGCGCAGTGAATGCCAAAGGATTGGTCGCACGCGCCTTCCTCTAAAGCGTACAACATGGCAATTTTCTTACTCGCGACGTCGATTTTCGCGGAAACGTGAAAATTCTTAACGCCAGTTTCGCCTTTTAATTCCGTCAACTCGTGGAAGTGCGTGGCGAACAAACACGGCGCTTTGACTTCGTTCGCCAAGTGCTCGGCGATGCCCCAGGCTAAACCGAACCCGTCGTACGTGGACGTGCCGCGACCTAACTCATCGATGATAACCAACGACTTTTCCGTGGCCGAACGTAAAATGGACGCGGATTCAAGCATTTCCGCCATGAACGTGGAAACGCCGCGTAATTGAAAATCTCCGGCGCCAATGCGGCAGAAAATCGCATCCCGAACTGGAATGATTGCTTTTGAACACGGAACGAATGACCCGACTTGCGCCAATAAAACGTTCACACCGACTTGGCGAATAAACGTAGACTTACCGCCCATGTTCGGACCGGTGATAATTTGAAACCAACTCTCGCCTTTGATCATTTTGCACGAGTTTTGCACAAACTCGCCGCAGGATTCTTGCACCTCCACGAGCGGGTGTCTCGAATCGAGCAACACGAGTTCTTTTTCGTCCGCGTTGGTCATTTGCGGTCTCACGTACGGCGTCGGAGCGTTTTGCGCAACCTCGGCGAACGCGCACAAGACGTCCAACTCGGCCATCACCGACGACGCTTTCAAAAAAATATCGACGAAAGAAACCGCCACGTCCAAGACGCGTTGGACCAAATGTTTCTGCTTCGCCTCGTACGTTCGATCGATTTCTAACCTCTTTTGACTCAACGCGCGCAATTTTTTATTCGTAAACTTAGAGCCGTCTTTTTTTGCCTCTAAGATTTGGAACTGCGCGGATTTCGATAACTTTGATCGCGCCGCGGTTTCGTCCTTCTTCGTCAGACGAAAAAAGTACCCGTGTTGGTTGTTCTTTTCCAATTTTAACTGCTTGTCTCTTTCCATCGTCAAATCTTCCGCGGCTTCTTGCCACACGACGTTGATTTCCTCCTCCGTGGATATCTTTTGCTGCTCTAAGAGAGCCAACGTGTCGTCAAACTCGGCGGAGATGACGTACTCGTCTGGGATCTTGTTCAAATCCACCGCGTGCTCAATCAAAGCTTCAAATTTGCCCAACTTTTCCTCTTCCACGCACTCTTTCAACGGCGAGATGTATTTTGAGATGAATAACGCTTTCCTCGTCTCGTCGGAAAAAGGAATGCGCTCTAAACAATCGATCGCGTGCGGAATCGCGCTCGAAGCTTGGTATAATTTACACAAATCCATCAGCGTCGTTTTCTTCTTCTCCAATTTCCTCGCCAAGCGCTCGACGTCTGGTAACGACTTCAAGTGCGCGTTACGCAACGAGTCTCTCAAAGCGCTTTCCTCAGAAAACGTCTCCACGACGTCGTGCCTTTCCGAAATCTTCTCCACGGAAACTAACGGTTGTTTCAACCATCGATACAACACTCTCTTCCCCATCGGCGACGTGCATCGATTGAGCAAGTTGTACAAGGAGAATCCTCCGCCGCTCCCTTTCCCGGCGGTTTCCCCGAACGATCTGTCCCCGCCGCCACCGCTGCTCGGCAACACGTTCAACGCTTTCAACGCCGCCGCGTCCAATCGCACGTGAGCTCCGCTGTCAAACAACTCTAACTCGCACCTTCCGTGGTTTTGCGCGTCGTTACCGATATCCGCGAATTTCATCACCGCGTGCAAACACTGCACGGCCAGCGGCAAGTCCAAAACGTTTCTGTGCGCTTGCACGTTATCGCCACTTTTTAGCAGCCTCTTCAAATCGTCCTCGACGTCGTCCGTTCGAAAATATTCGCTGTTCGCTTTTGCCGTTCGCATGGCGTCGCACCTATCGATCACGTCCGCGATTCTCTTCGCGTCCGCCGTCATCGCCCCTCCGCTCGCTTTATCAATTTCGTTCGGCACAATCACCTCTCGGGCGTTAATCTGCGCCAAAATAGACTCCAACTGCCCTAATCTCTCCTCGTCCGAAAACTCCAACGCTCGCAACGTCCTCGTCGAGTACTCGAAAAACGCTAAACCGATGCGTCTTTGCTCTTGTTTCAAAACGCACTTCACCGCGCAAACGATCGGTAACGAATCCGTATCCGCGTTTGCGTTGTTCTTGTTATTATTATTATTCAAATCGTTCTCTTTGCTCCCGTCGAACAAGATATCTTCGAAATCCAAAACGTTCCCAGGACTCCCGCGTTTCGTCAACTTAAAATCCCCTCTACTATTCGGTTCGCTTTCGTACACCTCCACCGTCCTCTCTCTCGTGTGTAACAAAACGTCTCGACAAATCGTTTCGAACAAGTTTTGATTGATATTCACGGACGGTAAAATAAACTGCGAGTTTCCCCCCGCGTCTTTGAGATACTTCACCACCGTGGTCGTTTTATAAAACCTCCGAGCGACGTAGAACGCGTCGTCGGCGCACACCGACCATCCTTCGTGTTTCGAACGGTTGAAGAATCGCAGCGAATGATGATGTTTTTCTTCTTCTTCGCTTTCTTTTTTGTCGTCATCATCATTCTTCTTCGAGAAGACGTTCGTAAAAGTTGTCTCGTAAAACCGAACGAATCCAGACGCGTCCGGAAGAATTGCATCCTGTTCGCGCGGGGCAACAGAAGTCGTCCCCATTTTCGTCGTCTTTCTCTCTCTTCTGCCTCCTTTCTGTGATGGGATGATGATTCTTTCGCGAAGAGAAAAGCGTGGTGAGAAAATGTGATGGTTTCTGATCCGAGACGGAACGTTTTCATTTTTTTTTCATTTTTTTGAATTTTTTTCTCTCATCAATCCTCTTCCTCTTGCTTGTTGTTTGGTCTCCTCCCCCCTTGTCGTCCAACTTTTTTCATACATATTTTTTCGAGAAAACGACACAGAAAAAGCGTTTACAGAAAAAAGAAAATGATGAGAGAAGAGGACGAAGAGAGGGGTGGCGCTTTAGATCCTCTTCTTCTTTCCGAGGAAGTCGATTCAGAAGAAGAAGACAAAGAAGAGACGGGAGAGATTGACGACTGCGAGGCGTGACCACCACCAGCACAAACGACGACGACGACGAATATGCGAAATTCGTCTTTTTTAGTCTCGAATGAGCAACCTCCTTTTAATTCTTCTTCTTCGGGAGGAAAAGGAAATCTCGCGACGGTTGTTTTGACGATTCTGTTTTCCTTCCCGGCGATAATCGGGTCGTGATGTTGGCCTTTACTCGTGGCTGGGATGGTAGGGACGGTCGCGACGCAAGCGTCGAAGCAAATGGCGCATTCGATCAGTTTCGGCATCAATTTAGCGGTGACGACGAACGTGTTCCAACTCGTTTGGCACCAAAACCGAAACGCAACCAAAGGTGGTGGTAATGGTAATGGTGGCGGGAGCAACAAAACGACTTCAAAACGACCGGTTTTCTTGGTGTTTTGTTCGATTCCTTTGATCATGTTGGATAACGTGCGACACGTTTTGCAAGACGGCGAAATGATTGGAAAGTGGAGTTCTATGTATCGTAGCGACAAGAAGTGCTATCATCACGACTTTAGGTGTTTATCGTTGGTCGGTTGGACGTGTCAAATTGCCACGACGGTTGGCTTCGCTTTGCTTTTACTAGGCGTGTTGATGAGCAGCGGCGCGTGGGTGAAGTTGAAACGAAGGTATAGGGAGTTGAGAGGTACTCCTACGAGGAACGTTGGTAGTTCGAATGCTTAAGCAGAAGAAGAAGAAGAAGAAGAAGAAGAAGAAGAAGGAAGAGGAAACGTGTTTTCTATTTTCATAACGGTGTGAAGTGAGACGCGGAAAAATGTGCCGCCGGCAAATCCGCGACGACTGATAAATGTGTGAAAAAATGAATTCAAAGTTTTGTTTTCTCCCTACGACGCCTGCACGAAAGCAGTGGCAAAGTTGTTATTTAACTTACTTGTATTGTATGTATATGTTGCGCGTGTATATTATTACGGTTTTTTCTACGTGTTCTAGTATGTATCTATGCGTGCATGCGTCCTAAAATTTAATCTTAATCTCTCATCAAGAAGACTTGTGTCTTTTCGACATCTCCTCGGCTGGCGTGGCGGTGACTTCTTCTTCGTCGTCGTCGTCGCCATCCCAGACGATTTTGTTTTTGTTGCTTTTATTCTCGCTCGGTGAACCAAACGGTGGTCGAACAGAACCGCCTTCGGTCGTTTGCGAAGGCGGCACAACCGATGACCCGGGCGTTTGCGGAGGGACGTTATTATAGTTGATCGTCATCCTCCCAGCCGCCTCGTCGTCTTTTCTTCTCGCTTCTTCTTCTTTTCGTTTCTCTTCTTCATCATCCTCTTCTTCTTCTTCTTCATCCGGTAACATCGCCGCCAACACCATCTCCGCGTCGAAATCAAAGTGCGGTATGCCTGCTCTCGGATTCTCGCCGCCGTGCATTTGTTGTTCCGACGAGGCGTAATGCCCTCCGGCAAACTCCCTCGTCGGTCTCAACGATACCGGATCGCCGTCTTTATCGCACGACATCAACACGTCTTGTTCGATTGACTCGCACAATTTCACCATCGCTAAAGTATCTTTCAAATTAATCGTCACTTTTACGAACTCTTTATCGTACTGTCGATTCTCGTACCTCAAAATCGCTTCCTCGTTTGCGTCTAAATGTACCGTCGTTTGCAACTGTTGAAACGGTCCGCCGGCTATATTCTGTTCGGCTTTTTTATCCACGTACGAAGATATCTCCACGCACTTCTTCGCCTTGTGCTGTTGCTTGGAGAAGCTCCCACCTCGAGACTGCTTGCTACTGAAAGCGTTGACGACTCCACCCGCGGCGGCCGCGCTCCCTGGCGTCGTCGTCCCCGTCCCTGTCGCGTCCGATCCGTCACCTTCCCACTCGCCGTTGTAAAACGTAAACGTCGCGTCTTGTTGCGTCCCGACGTTGAAGTGACTTCCTAAAAACTTACCTAAACTTCTCGCTCTAAACACGATTTGAACGAGCATGGAATCGCTATCCACCTCTGCCGCTAAGTGTTCCGCGTCCTGTATCGCGTAAATGTTATACGTCTTTTGAAGTTGTCCTCCTTGTCCTCCTTGTCCTCCTTGTCCTCCTTGTCCGCCCGTGCACACAATCTCAACTTTTTCTCCGTTACTTTCTTTCATTTTTATTCTCACGCGATCGACTCGATTCGATCGCAGGCACCCCAAAACGTGCTTCGCCAACAGCGCCGTCTGCACTCCCGTCACAACAAAATCGTCGTCGTCGTTTTTATCCGCCGCTTTTTCAACGGCGCAACACTCGTACCCATCAAACGCGTTCGTCCTTAAAATGCAACTCAAAAACGCCGAGTGATTTTGATTCACCGCTTTGATGCGTAACCCGCTCGAAGGGTGCGCTTCGATGAGCACTTCCGGGGAGATTTTCGCGCAACACCCGAGCGTTTTGAACAGATATTTCAAGGGAAGTGCCGCGAGAGAGGCGGAAAAGGCTACCGTTGAGCTCCCTCCGGTTGGTGGTCCTCCTCTCTCCATCTTTGTTTTGTTGTTGTGTTGTTGTTTTCTCTTTACGAGAGACAACTGTCGTTTTTTGTGCCAAGAGCAATTTTTTGAAAAAAAATGTTTTGGTTTGTTTTTTGAAATTTCCAACAACCATCCAAAAAAGAGGGGAATCAGAATAGAAAATTCAAAAAAGCACAAACAAACACCACTTTAAATTTACATGTACTCTCTGATTCTCTGCTTTTGATAACATATAACGAAGAAGAAGACAAAGAAGATAAAGAAGAAGATGGCGAAGATGAAAAGAAGAAGCGCATCATCATCGAGTAAGTTGTCCTCTTTTTTGACTAAAATGAAGAAAAAAGGAATAAAAACGAAGCGAATGAAAAAGCTCATTTTCTCTCGAGCGAAGAAGGCGACGGTATTTCTGAAATCGAATTTGAGAATGAATTATCTGAGAATGAAGAGAATGGGACGGAGAGTTTTAAGATCGAAACGCATTCGACGGTACGCGAAAGTGGTGAAGATCTACGCGTGCGAAAGTGGGAAGAAAACGATCCAAGTGGCGAAGGAGGCAAAGGAGAAAACAGTGAGTTTTGTGAGCAAAAAAACGAGCGAAATGTGGACGAGTTTAGATACAGAGTTTTTGTTCAGGTGCGCGACGACGATTTTGATTTGCTATTTGAGTTTGTACGCGATGAGTCACGCGAGAAGCCGAGAGGAAAAGAGTGGTTTGAAAGCACTCGTGGCGTTCGTTTTGGCCGCGTTTTTATCGGTGAAGTATGAAGTCGTTCCGGAGGAATATATCGACGGGGTCGCGAAGGCGTTGAAAAAAGTGCCGACGTACACGGCGTGGACGCGGAAATACGCGAGAAAGATGGCGAAAACGTACGTCGATCCGAAAATGCTAAAGAAAATCGATACGTTCGTCAAAATGTATTCGCTAGAGGTGAAAATTGGCTTGTGCGTGTTGTTTTTCGTCGGATGGTGGTTTTTGTCTGCGTTCGTCTTTGGAACCGCGAGGACGAATAAGAATAAACCGAATTCTCCCACAAACAACAACAACAACAAAAAGGAGAAGAAGAAACGCGCGAAAGGACCGATTGAAGTCAACGTGGCGTTAGTGACGGGTGCCTCCGGGAACGTCGGCTCGAAAATTCTCAGTCAAATGCGTAAGAAGTACCCGGACTATATCGTCTACGGTACGTCGCGATCCGGGTCGGTGGATTTCAAAGCCGGCAACGCGTTGCAATCAATGTTTGACATGATGTCACCAAACTCAAAAAACGTCGCATCGACGTCTTTAGTGAACGTACCTTTGTGTTGTTCGAATATCGACGAAGTCCCGCCGTTGTTGCGAATGGACGTGACCGATGACGATTCGGTGAACGCGGTTCGAGATGCCATCGTCGCCAGGCACGGGAAAGGAAGTTTGAGAATCTTGGTCAACAACGCGGGGATTAGCGCGGCATCGTTAGCGATGAATACTCCCGTCGATATGGCCAAGAAAGTTCTTGAAACGAACTACTTCGGCGTGCTGCGCGTCGTTGCCGCGTTTTACCCGGAAGCTATTCCGAAACACCAAAACGCAACCATCGTTAACGTCGGATCCATCGCGGGGAGAATCGGCATTCCGTACCAAAGCGCGTATTCGAGCTCAAAAGCCGCCGTAGAAGTGTACACGGACGCCTTGCGAATGGAATCCAAATGTGATGGCATTCGCGCGTGCTTAATTGAACCTGGGGACTTACAACCGGGCATGGAATGCGAACATGCGCCGGAAATTGAAACCGACGAAGTCGCGAAGAGAGCGGTGAACATCATGCGCTCGGACGAGAAGAACGGGTCAAATCCCATGAAAGTGGCCTACGCGGTGTGCAAAGCAGCCAGACCGTGGCGAACGCCGGGTGCGAGAATTTTGGTCGGTCCAGACGCGTGGTTAGTTCAGTTCTGCACGAGCTATTTGTGGAAGTCTGTGCAAGAGATGTTTTTAGCCGCGCATTATAGAATACCGCCGAGACACAATTCGTTGTGGAGATTTATCGTTTAGAGGAAGGAGGAGGAGGAGGAGGTAATCTATAGTATTCGTGTTTCGCCTCGCTCGCTCGCGCGCAATGTTGCGTTTAAATAAGAGTTGAGAGAGAGAAAGAGATGAGAAAAAGAAGAAGTCAATTGCTGTATATACTCCATGATTGTAGAGGCTTTAATTTATTTATTCACCATCATTCAAAACGTCTGCGAGCATTTTCTCTCTTTCCACGAGACTCTTTGGAACTTTCTTAGCTTTGTTCCTTCTCACGTGTCCGGGCTTGATGCGTTTTCTGACCTTCTCGCTCGCTAATTTCGTCATCTCGTCCGAACTCAATTGCGGTTGCAAACCCAACTTGGCGGCTTCTGAACCCATGGCCGCAGACATTTGCTGCATCTTCACTCGCATGCCGCCAAACATAACAATCAACTCGGCCAAATCTTCTTCCGTTTTTCCCGCCCCTTTCACGATTCTGTTTCTTCTACTTTCCGCCGTACTCGAGGCGACTAACATGTCCGGATACTTTCTCTCTTCCGGCGTCATGGACATGATCAACGATTTCGCGATTTTAAATGACTTCTCCGCCTCTTGCATGTCTTTATCCGATAACTTATTCGCGCCTGGAATCATCTTCATGAGTTGCGACATCGATCCCATGTCACCCATCATGTCCATGTTCTTCAAAAAGTCATCGAAATCAAACGTCGCTTTCATAATTTTCTCCTTCATTTGTTCCGCGTCCGCTTGTTTCACCGCTTCTTGCGCTTTTTCTACGAACGATACCACGTCGCCCATACCTAAGATTCTGCTCGTCATTCTTTCCGGGTAGAACGGGTCTAACGCGTCCATTTTCTCACCAACTCCGGTAAACTTAATAGGTTTCCCACTGACTTCTCTCACCGACAGCGCTGCGCCACCTCTGGTATCCCCGTCCAATTTGGTTAAAATCGCGCCGGTAATATCGATGGCATCCGCGAACGATTTCGTCAACGTCGCCGCTTCTTGACCAGTCATCGCGTCCACCACCAACAACGTCTCGTCCGCTTGCGTGCTCATTTTCGTCGCAATCAACTCGTTCATTAACGCCTCGTCGATGTTCAGTCTCCCCGCGGTATCGACGATGACCACGTCGATATCGCCTCTCTTTTTCGCCTCTGCTACACCGTTCGCGGCAATCGACGGCGGCGACGCGTTCGCGCCTTCGTCGTACACCGGCACGTTCAAATCGCTCCCTAACTTTTTCAGCTGGTCAATCGCCGCCGGCCTGTACACATCCGTCGCTACTAATAAACACGTCTTATTCTGTTTCTTCAAACTCAGCGCCAATTTCCCGCACGCCGTCGTCTTCCCGACGCCTTGTAAACCAGCCATTAAAATAACCGTCGGCCCGTTCCCTTCCTCGCGAAAGTTAATCCCATCCGCGCCGACGCCGCCCATCAAAGTGCACAACTCGTCCGCGACTAACTTTACCAACTCCTGGCTCGGTTCCACGCCTTTCGTAACTTTCACCCCCGGCGCTCTCTCCTCCACTTTTTTGATAAATCTCCTCACCACCGGTAAACTCACGTCCGCTTCTAACAAAGCTCTCCTCACGTCTTTCAAAGGCGCTTTGATATTTTCCGGCGACAAATCCGCCACCCCTTTCATTTTCGCCCACGCTTCGTCTAACGTCGCCGATAAGTTGTTAAACGCGTCCGCTCTGATGACGATCGAAGAAGCGCGGTCGTTTTTTTTCTTCTTAATGAATCCCAGCGCGCTCTTTCTTCTTCCTCTTTTTGTCATCGTCGTCGTTTCGCTTCTCCATCTTCTCCCGTCGTTGTTGTTAAAGCTCCTCGTCGTTGTCGTCGTCGTCGTCGTCGCCGTCGTCAAAGCACCACCAAAACTCGTCGTCGTCGTCATTTTCGCGCTCTTCTTCTTCTTCTTCTTCTTCTTCTTCTTATTATTCTCTGTGTACTATGTAGTGGTGTATTCTCTCAGCGTGTGATGCGTGAGAAAAGAGTGGATAAAATACACAGAAGAAACAACAAGATGGAGCAAAAATGAGACAGACGGATTTTTTTCTTTTTTTTTCTTTTTTTTCCTTTGGCTTGCTTTTTGTTTTTTTTCTGCTTTTTGAAATTTCGTTCGTCATTTTTTTTTCACGCGAGAAGATGGAAATCGAGGACGAGCACGAGCACTTAAAAGCGGTTCGACGGAACTGCGAGAAATTAGGACTGCTGGTGTCCTCTTCTTCTTCTTCCGACGAGAAGGAGGAGGAGGAGACGACGACGACGACGATTTCGAACTGTTTGAGAAGTTTGCGCGCTCTTTTCTCGAGGAAAAAAGAAGTCTCGCCGAAGGAGTGTTTACGAGTGCGTTCGTTTCTCTTTTAACGATGTGTTTGTGTCGTCCGTGGCGGCTTTGTTTTTCCTCTCTCTCTCTCTCTCCTTTCTTCTTTCTTTTGCTCACCGTACTCCTCCTCTCTGATGTTCGCGTTATCATCGCGTCGTCATCGTTATTACCGAAACAGGTGTATTTGCAACAAGCGCAAAGCTTCCAGTCTTTATTGGAAATATGGGACGCGCACCATTTGAACAACGCGCAGAAAGTGGGCGTACCGTTACTGCTGTTCATCGCGACGCTTTTGCGAGTGAAAGATGAAGAAGAAGAAGAAGAAGAAGAAGAAGATGATGATGATGAAGAAGAAAAGAACACCACCACTCGTGATGATGATGATGATGATGATAACGAGGAGAAGAAGAGAGAGAGAAGGCAAAGTGCGGCGGGAGCATCGACGGCGTCGACCAGCGTAAGTCGGTTGGCTTTGGACGGCTTGGCGAGAAATATCATCGCCAGACGGATGCGGCAGATGTATTCGCACATCGCGTCCGGGGTTCGGGTTCGGATTGTAGCCGCTTTTGACGTGTTCACCGCGATTGTCCAACGCGACGACGATGGAAGTTTAGCCGAGGAGACGTTTAGGCAGTTTGATTGGACGTTGCAGATTTTACAAAAAGTTGCGACGCCGAGAATCGATAATAATAGTAGCAGTAGGAAAAAGAAAAAGAAGAACAAGAATGAAGATTCCGACGACGAAGAGGATGCCGACGACGACATCAGCAACAACAACAACATCAAAGACAACACCAACGGGAACGCTAATGATAAAAGGAATGCGCACATTTCGTTGTTCCGGGAAGAGCGAGCGAAGATAAACCAAGCTGCGAAAGCGTCCAGGAAGAACATTGAAAAGGCGTCAAACAGATTCGCGTTTGCGCAGTTTTATCTCGCATTTTTAGAATCGAACTACGAAAGCGTCGTGCGCTCGGCGGCAACGAATCGTAACGTCATGTATTTGTTCGTAAGAAATGTGGCGAAAGACGACTCGGAGACGCAGTGTCGGTTTCTGTCTGTTCTTTCGCAGAGCGTATTGAATATAAACGTGAGCGCGATTCAGACGCCGTTGAAAATCAAGCTCGCGACGTTCACGGATGTGCTTTTGGAGCAGTTGGCGACGATGGCTGCTTTGAGCGATGGTGTCACAAATGCTGAAAAAGATGAAAACAAGAAAGTGTCGGTCTTCTTTCGGGACACTACCGTTGCGAAAATGGCTGTGGATCTTTTGAAAGAAGTCTGCGTGAATCCGCGACATGGCATTTGTCCATCTCAGGTCAACGCGGGAGATTTGATATCTCGCCTCTTGGTGAAATTGCGTCCAGCAGAGTGTGATGCGCACCTATCTGTTCTCTCAGACGCGTGTGTTGCGCACCCACGACTAGCTGCACGATATGTTGCTCAGTTCTCATCTGATTTGCAACCGAAAAATACAGAGAAGTGGTTGTCAACGATACGCATGTTGGGAGATTTGATTCAAACCTCCGCAGAATACGGCGAGACGACGATAGGAGATTTTAGTGGTGGTATCACGAACGAAAACAACAAGAATGATCGACACGACGGCGGCAACGATGACGAAGACGACGACGACGAAAAGATTGAGTTTAGTGCCAGGTGTTGGGCATCGAGTGCGTTACCTTCGTCGTTAACGAAATCTGTCTTTGTGAAATCGCTCGGTCATAAAAGCATAGTCGTGCGTCAGGCTTCTTTGCAATTTCTAGCGAAATGTTTGCGCGCGACGAGAAAGCGAATATATTTGGCGGAAAAGAGCGCGATTGCGAACCAGATCAAGCAACGTAAAAATATTAGTATTAGTAATAGTAATAGAAATAACGGCGCTCATCGTGGCCACGTGCTCGCGCGGAAGCGGGAGGTATTGCGTCGCGCCAGAGGCATAGCGTCGGCGGATGTTTTCCCGGATATCTCGGTGCTCATACAAATCGTTATGAAAGGAGGAGCGCACGCTCAATTGACTATCGAGAAGATGGATACCGATAAAAAAGGAGAAGTTGAATTCGACGACGGCGACGACGACGAAGGCAACGACGAGGAAGAAACCCAGGACGAAGTATCCGAGTTTAGTCGATTCTCCAAGCTTTTGGCCTTGGAAGCCTTGGCCGAGCGCATCGCACTCTCACCTTCAGATACCGTGAATTTTGTTGATGTCGCGAAGATTCTTCCGAACACTCCCGACGAGCTATTTCAAAATACTCGCGAAAGTATCGCTGCCGTTTCTGTTGCAAGAAACGCCTGCACGGCGTCCTCGGCGGTGTCGAAAAACACTCTCGTTGCAGTGTTCAAATGTTACGCGTTTGCCGTGATGAAAGATGTTGCGGATGAAAGTAATGATATCCGTTTACTATCCGAAAATCTCAAGACACTCTTCAAGTTGAACATAATCGAGTCGAAGACGCTCGATGGAAGAGGTGGAAGCGACAGAAGTACGAAACGTTCGTTCGAACGGGAAGCAGAGACGTACGCGCGCAGCTTTGCAAAATGTTGCTGTAGCGCCTCGACTTCGCTCAACTTGACTTCAACACTCGCAGATTTCTTAGCAGACGCAATCGTCTCGGCGTCGAAACGAACAAGTCTCGACGCGTTCGTAGACGAAGAATTCGCGCGGCCGACTCGGTTTAATCAACCAGAGGAGCACGATGGTAACAACACTTCCGCGCTCTCGCCTCTGTCCGTGATTGTGTTTGAAAATGCCTTGAAAGTTTCAAAGAGTGTCAAAAAATCCAAAGAAGAGATTGACGTCGTTCGACAATTTGCAGCCTCGCTCGTTCTCGCGAGTTTGCTTCGCACGACGGATTTCTGGAAGCACGCAGTGGCGTTGAACAAAATAGGCGTTCATAGCTTAGCGGCATCAAATTGTGAAAAGAAAGTGATGAAGACGATAGACGATATTTTATGCGAAGAGCGGCAAATATTTCTGAGCAACCCGAAGAATACGAAGGTCTTTACGATCGAAAACGTCGAAATGGATGTAGTCGAGATCGCTGGCGTCTTAGATGCGCAATCTAAGGCAAAACTGTATTCGCTCTTGCTGCAAAATTACGTTCACGAGGCGGAAGATTTCACGAGACTTCTCCTAGAAGTGCTTCGAAAGATCAACGAGATGAGCCGATCCGGTCGCGCTTCTCTTTTAAGCGCGGTTTCATTCAGTGTTGCAAGAGAGCTGTCACGGACGGAACATGACTGCTTTGATATGGAAAGCCAATCGAAAATTGCAGTTGCGTTGGCGAGAGGCATTGAAGATACAGAGCAGAAATGTGGTGCGGTGCAGTCAACTCCTCGAAAACGTCTCGCGGATGCGTTTTTGACGCACTCCGAAAACGAGTCCTTGGTCATCTTTGCAAAGTTTGCTACGGAAGAGGCTCAACTCGACGTAATCGCAAAGAGTAGGCAAATGACAAACTTCGTTTTAATGGCTTCCGTGTCCGATGTGTCTTTGAGCTCGCAGAGCGTCTCTTTTGATGGAAAATCAAAGATTCTTGCGCATCTGCTCGAGGTGTTATTGGGAGAAGACGATGTTGAGAATACGGCCCCAATACTACGTGTTCTTGCGCGCATCTTTGAAAGAAACTCGTCGACGGGTCAAGATACTAATATCGCAGCTCCGTACTCTTCAATTACTCTTCGAGCTCTGGAGAAAATTTTGAAAAGGAAGAGACATAAGAAAAGTCAAGTTGTACTCGCGGAAGCTGAGTTTGTCTCGGCTCTCGTGAATTCAAACGCAGGAGAGATATGCGCGGCTACATTTTTACGGCATTGCAACTTTAAAGATGACGGTATCGTGTTTGAAAAGGCGGCCTCCGATGCCATGCGAAAATGCGCGGAGTGCGCAGCTATTCGAGCCATCGTAAATGAAAGTGATCGAACAGAGTTCTTGAGCGACATCGCATCGTTAGTTATGAAGCAAATGAATCCAACAACCCATGGAAATATGGTGTGCTCCGCTCGAGCTGTTCAAATTGAATTAAATGGTGACAACGAGAAACAGAAGAATATTTTTGAGAAGAAACTTTCAGATGCGTTGACGGATCAATATTTTAAAGAGACTTTCGAGAAAGAACGCGTGGAGAATATAATGAACGCTTTCAACGTATGCTTTGACGTGAACTGTCCTGGAGTGTATCGCGTAAGATGCGTTAGCTTTATTTTAAGAAAGTTAGTACTTCTGGATGAATTGAAGTCCGGTGCGGACTACCGCACGTTCAAGCAAGTTCTGGGGAATAGAATTAAAGAAGAACTCGAGTTGTGGGATAAACGTGCGAATGTGGATGATGCCGATGTTCTCAACTGTAACAACGCATTCACTTTTGCGGTGAACGAGAATTTTATGCTCAGCAACGAAGACGATGTTATCGAATTAGTCAACGCCGCGCGAATGTTTGTCTCCTCCTCGCTCAAGGCGAAAACGCTAAAAAACCATCGCAGAGTAGAAGCGATGGCTAAAATCGTTGCAGCCCTCACGCCAAATAATGCAAAGAAAATGAAGAAAAGGGATAAACTGCGTGAAGTATTTGAGGAGTTTGCAATGTCAAGCTTCGATTGCGTGTGCGAGAATGAAAAATTTGAGCACGCCCTTTTGTCGCGAAGAGAGTTGGAAGAATACGAAAATACGAATGAGTTTTTGGATTCCCTTCCGCAAAATCCGTCTTCGATGCACTTTGTTCGGGAACGCGTGGACGAGCTTTCGGAGAAAGTCTCTGCTTCTGTGTCGTCCTTCTCACCGCCGCAAAATCAAAAGCAATTTGCAGAATTGAAGCTGCGGTTTGCAAAAGTTCTGCACGCGTCTCTCGAACTAAAACATCGCCTACACAAGGATACGCAGCAATCGCAGCCAGATATATGGGCGACAGAGAAATCAGTTCATGTTTTACCTCTTTTGCTTAAAGGGTATAACGCGTCGTCATCTGCTTTCGATTCTTGCATCAAGCGAACTATGGTAACGCTCGATTCACTTTCTGGACAAGACGTTCTTAAAAAGTGCGGCTTTGTGTTTGGAAGCGCGGCTGAAAAGTTTTTCGAAGGCAGTACTTGGAGTAGGCTAGTATTTAACGATGATGATGATAACAACGACGACGTCAGCGATACAAAAGCGTCATTGAAAGAACGCGTCGGTAATGCAATCGGTACGTCGCTTTTGGATTGCAGACGAAGTGCGATGACGGCGACTGCTTTTCCTCAAAGACGAAAGCTTTTCTTCTGGGAAGATAGTGATACGGAAGATGTGCTGCTTACCAATGGGAACGAAATTATCAACCGATTGGCGTACGATCCGTCCTGGATACTTCCAATGACACTGCGAAACCTGGAAACAGAATCGCTTTCGCCGAGAGAGTGTGTGCGTTCGGGCATTCTCTCGGTTGCAATATCAGCACTTTCCTCCACCGATACTAATTTTCGTCGTCTCGCGAGAGCGATATTATCAATCATGGATGAAATTGTGACTCGTATAGTCACCGGGAAAACCGAAGACGGAGAAGATATCGATTTAACCGATGTGATGTTGGCGCGAGCGTCGTTTCGCGAACGAACGCAAGTCCTTTCCATTTTGCGATGGATTCGAAACTCAAACGATATGTGGAACAACGGCATCTTCACGCGAGATGATGAAGAAAAAATGATCATGCAAAGGAAGTGTCAACACGCAGAAGATGTCGTCTGGCCAACAACGGCGACGTCGTTCGCGGCCGAAGCCATGTGGCTCGCCTGTCGACCGGAATCTGAATTCTTCGTCGTCGCCAACAAGCAAGTCTTAAAACGCATGTCCATAGATCTCGATCGTTTGCCTATGTTTCTCCCGCTGGTAAACGCCGGAGATGCCGATGCGAAAACCAAGCGAACCTGGGCACTTCGTCAACTCAATTCTTCCTTCCACTCTTTGGGCGATAAAGAAAACTTATCCTCGCGGGTGTTTCGGAAACAGTTTGTGCTTGAAATTTTGAGCTCACAAACGTGCTCGCACGCGCTCGCGGACAGCAACGTGCGGTCAAGAACCATGCGATTGATCAAGAATGTGTGCGAAAATGTAAGCGATTCCTTCTCGCTCGAACTTGTCGAACATGTGAGCTTTGTTGCATTCTTGACGAGACGTATTGAAGAAAGCGTATACCCGCGAGCTTCGGTTTCCTCGGCGCAGGATGTATCCGTCGAGCATCGAAGTCATGTGGCCGTGCTCTCTGCAATGATTTTAAAAGGTTTAGCAGAAGCACCCGACGCGTTCGTGTTTGCTGGACGAGATTTCGTGGACGCAGTGCGACGCGTGAGAAGTGCAATTTTATCTCGATTGGAATCCAGCGACACGCGCGGCGAATCAAACTCGAGAGATGGCAGTTATTCCACATCGGATTATCTCGTCGCGAAGAAATGTTTCAAACCATATCTCGAACTCCACGCCACCGTCTCAAGGTGCTTGGAAAAACGGCCCAAGTTGAACAGCCAACTCGCCACGGTATCTGAGCTGTGCCGCCTGATCGTCGTCGCAGATAACAACAACGATGACGTCGAGGACTCTTCTTCGCTGGCCATCAAGACCGCGCTTGCAGAAATCCTCGAAATCTCGAGCTTTGATTTTTCTTGCTTACTGGTGGAAGAAGAAGACGAGACAAAAATGACGACGACGACTGCAGCGGTCGAACCCGCGGCGATATCGATTGCAGCTTCCATCTCTCACCTAACCGGGTGGTTAAACGAACACTTCTCTGCGAAGAACGAACCGAAAGTGGCCTCGCGGTTTCTATGCCGGACGCTGCTAAACGCTCCGGATGTTTTGCAAGACGCTCTCTTCACTTCATCGGACGTGCGAACGTTTGCGAAAACCATCGCAAGCGATTACGACCGCCGTAGAAGGAGAGAAGTAAATGCGGCTTTGGCGTTGCTCTTAGATTTCTTGCTGGATGAAAACGCTCCCGAAGCGAAGAATATTAAAAATACAATCGAAGATTTGATGCTTTCCAATACTCAAAACGAAGGTAACGAGGTTCTTATAGAGGCAAAGTTACGAGAAGTCTTCTTCTTTTCCTCCTCCCTCTCTTCTTCCGTCTTTGTAAAGAAGCGGGAGAAGATAGAGGCTGGGAAGGAGACGCCAACGCCGTCCGCGTCGACGCCGAAGCCAAAAACGAGAAAGAGGAAGCAAACGCCTGGAAGTGGGGCGAAAAACAGACGCGCTGAAAAACGCGCGGCGAAGAATAAGAATAGTGAATAGTAGTTTAATAAAGTTAGTTAAAATCACTCGTAAGGATTGATTGTCAAAACATTTTTATGTATCTATCTGCTAAAAATCAATGATGGTATCATAGTTATATTTATATAGTTGTTGTTGATGTTGTGGTGGTGATGGCGTTGTGGTAGTATGTATGATGCAAAGCGGCTTTTAATTTTTCGTTGTGTTGTCGTTGTTTTCCTCTCTCTCTCTCTAACTCTTTATACTTCGACAACCTTGGCGACAATTTGGTCCGCAATGGCTTGGCCTTGGGATTCAACTTGTGCCTTGGAGCTCTCTCTTTCCGCATCAATCGTACTCATCGCGTCCGCAATTTGACGGTCGACGTCAGCCTTCGCTCTCGCAGCTTCAGCGGCAATCTTCGCGTCCATCTCCGTCTTCAATGCGGCAACATCTCTACCGACTGCGGCTCTCGCATCGCCGATGATTTGGTCCTTCTCCGCAATCAATTTGTCAACCTCTTCGGTGTTACCGCCGACGGCGGCTAATTGGGATCGGATCAATTCATCTCTGTCGTCCAACGCTTTACCAACCGGGCCAAACATGGTCTTGTCCAAGATGAACATCAAAGTCAAAAACTCCGCCGCGATGATCGGCAAAGTCAAGTTGAAGTCAAACAATTTACCCGCTTCGGCGTGCGCCGGCATGGTCATGACCAAGTTGGTCAAGACAACCGGCGCGACAACCTTCGCGGATTCAAACTTTTGCTTGAGAGAAGCTTGCGCCTGTAATAGTAGTAGTAGTAGTAATAATAATAATAGTCTCCGGTCAGCGTTTGAAGTAAATAATATTTAAAGGTTTGAGAGAGGAAAATAATCCTATCCTCTCCGCCCCTCCAAGAAAAGAGGAAAAAAAAACAAATTCTTCGTTCAAAGCACAGGGGAGTCCGATCCGAGGGAGATTATTTTATGCGGGGTACGAGGGAAGCGATATCCACCACGCGAACGGGTCACGCGCATGCGACCACGCGAACGCGCGCATCCGTGCACATTCTCGCGCACGAATACTTCCTTCGCGCGAATCCAGATTCGTTTTGTCCAAGCGACGTAAACGACGACCGACAAAAGTCGCCGCCGATGATGAATGAAACACACGGCTCTGCATTTTATCTCTCCCCCTCTCCCACATCCCGGATGACACACACCCACAATAATCAATCAAAAATATAAAAAAGAACTACACGCGGAAATCTCTAACGTACCGGCGAGGCGACTCTCTTCGTTTGCGTTTTTCTGCTCACAGACGCGACGGAGACGCATCTGTTCGTGATTTGGGCGATCGCGGACATGTTTTATGTGTGTGGTGTAGATAAAAATGTGTTTGGGTGCGGAATATGACGCTTGTTGGTCGGATGTGTCGCGCTAAAAGTAATTCACAAGGCTTTCTCTCCTCCTCAAAAGAGGGTGAAAATCTCTCTTTAAAAAAGGTCGAAATCTCTCCCTCATCTGCTCAAAATCAGGGTTTAACCAAGTAAAAAAAATTAAAAGCAAAATTAAGAAAAATACACGAGAGACCCACACAAAAAAAGAACGAGAGGTTGATAGTATATTATATAAGAGTAAAAAAAGACTTCTCATCGAACACACACGTACATCGACGGAAAGACGACGACGAGGACGATGACAACAAGAACAAGAACAACAAGAACACCAACGATGAAGACGACGAAAAGGAGGAGAAGCCACCACCGCCCAAAGTTCTTTTTTTGCCTTCCCTTCGTTTTGTTTTTTTATTTTGCAAAAACGACGACAAAGACAACGAGGTTTTTCTTTGAAGTGGAAGGAAAAGAAGCGAAGAAGGTAAAGCCATCGGAGGAGGATTTCGGAGCGATTCTAATCAGCGAAATCATGTACAATCCGATCAAAACTAAGTCGTCGGAATCTTCTTCGCCAGAGGTGACGACGGATGATACCGAAAAAAAAGCCAGCGGCGAGTGGGTTGAGTTTCTGAATCCAAGCGGAACGGACGAGGTTGACGTGAGCGGGTGGTTCTTCTCGGACGAAAAGAATCTGGCGAAGTCCTCTATGTTCCAGTTTCCTTCGAACACGACGATAAAACCGAAAGAGAGAATCGTAGTTGCGAAGAATGTGACCAAGTTTGAAATCGCTTACGGCGAAAATGAAGGCGCGAGCAACGTCGTCAAAGACGCCGCGTTACCGTTCAGACTCAACAACAAAGGCGAAAAGTTACTCTTGTTGAACGCAAAAAAAGAGATAGTGCACGAAGTCGAATACAACGATAAAGCACCGTGGCCGATTGTATTTGCAGGATACTCCATCGAGTTGACATCGCAAAAGAGCGACGCGAACGACCCCTTCTCGTGGGTCTCTTCGTTGACGTTCGGAGGAACGCCCGGTCGCGAAAACTCCGTAGAGTTGGTCAACAAATTGGTAAACAATTGATCGATACTGATTTAACGTCGACGAGGTATAACATCAAATATATAAAATAAGCGGCTACATTGTTACTTGATAAACGCCCCGTCCGCGACGCCGTCTTGGCCAGTCACGAATCCGCTCGCGACGACCACATTCTTCCCTTGATACGTCGCCTTCCCTCCTTTAATCACGAGCGTTTGCTTCACTTGCTCCCATAACTTACTCTTGCACTCCTTCGGGTACGTTTCCGGCTTCTTATCCTCTTCGTTTTCAATGAACGCCTTCTCGCCAATCTTCGCTCCGTCTGGAACTTTAACCAACTTCACGTCCACGCTCTCGCCTTCGCCGCTCTCCGTCGCTAAAATCATCGCCTCGCTCGTCTCCCCGGCTAACTTGGCTACCTTCAAATTAATAATAGTCAGAACTAACTTCCCTTCCAAATCTTCTCTCTTCACGTATTTCCTCAATCCAGTCACGACTTGCTTCACGTCCTTCTCCTCGTCTTCGCCGATTAAGACTTTGCACAGATACAACTTCTCCGACCACGCGTCGTCCGCTTTCGCCTCTAACACTTTACCAACCGTCAAGTTCGCCTTCGCGAACGGGTCCGCTTCCTCTTGCGGCGGTTGAGACTGCTTCTTTACTTTTTCTTTCTTCTTCTTCGATTTTTGATCTCCCTCGTTGTTATTAGTATTCGAAGACGATGATGGTTGACTCGTGGACGCGCCTCCTTCGCCTCCTCCTTCTGAATTCTTCGGTTTAATCACCGGGTCGAGTAACTTCACGAGATACTCCGACGTCCTCTCGAACGCCTCCGGCATCGGGTTGTTCTCCTCGAACGGGAACGTTTGCAAATATCCAGTTTTCTCGTCGCGCATTTTGTACACGTGTTTGGGTGGGTTGTACGTTTCCAACGGCCACGGGTCTGAAAAAAAGATGATGACGACGATGAGAAGTAATACTTGTACGTCAGCAACGAATTACGCGGTTTGTTTGCATTCAATCGACACAAACTTAAAACCAAATCATCATCGCGCGCGCGAGAGAGATGTTTGAATCGCACGCGAAAAATGGAAACAACGAACCTTCGGGATCGATCTTCACGTGTCCAACGGGAAGCTCGATCGTGCTCATATCGTGCAAGCCTGAGACTCCTCCTTCTTTAGTATCTTCGTGTCCTGGTCGGATGCCTCCGCAGCACGCGTTGAGCATACTATTCTCGGTCCTGCGTCTGGTTGTTTGTTTGAGAGGAAAATGTCTTCTTCTTCTTCTTTTTGGGGTCTGTTGTTTTTAATTCTTTTCAAAAAACGCTCGCTCGTTATTTAAAAAAAAAACGCCTGGTTTCTTTTTATTAAATTATTATAATAATAATGTCTGCCTCTGCGCATGATCAACGAAAGACCTCGAAGGAGGATTTGAAGACGACGAAGACGAAGCCAAACTCGACGAAAACGAGGTCGTTTACTCACTGGGATAAATTTTGGCACGACGCGGTGAAAGAGAACGAGCAGAAAATGAGAGACGCGAACCGAGCGCATTTTAAGAAAACCGGAGATCAGAAATTCCAGGACTTTGACGAAGGTATCGACAGCGATCGAGCGTATATGGACGCGTGCCATAAATTAGACCGGGGAGTGCCAAGATATGCGGTGACTTTATCGTGTTCCGGGTGCGGGTGCGAGAAATCGAAAGATGCGATGATGCGATTGGAGTGCGCGCAGTGTTTGGAGATGTACAAAGAACGCAAAATGAAAGTTGTCGTTGATTCTTTTGAAAGAGCATTCTTTTGTTCGGAGAATTGCTACGTGGAACACTGGAAAGAACACAGAATGCGACACGGGCCGGCGTATTCGAGAGCGACGAAGGAAAACGGGGAAGTGCATCGATTCGAGGCGCACGACGAAGGGTGCGGAGCGTTGTGGGATCACGGCGCGTTGAAGAGGAAGTATTTTCACGAATGCGAGCCGAATACGAAATGGGGCGCAGACGTGAACAATACGGAGGGAGGAGGACAAGAAGAAGAAGAAAAAGAAGAAGAAGAAGAAGACAACGCCGTCGACAGCGATAAGGAAAACGAAGAAACGTTTTGATGATTGACTGATTTGACAAACGGGCGATGTGTGAATTTTGCGTATTAAAACCAAAATCTTTTAATCTACTTGAAAAAACCGCCTGAAAAAAATAAACGTCCGTTGCTCTATAAACTGTGCTAATGAACGCGAGGACAGACTTCCCTCAACCTAAAATTATATTGTGATTACTTTCATTGTTTTTCTTCTGTGTGTTCTCGTTTATCACCGTTTGCGATAAAACGATTCCTTCATCTCCGCGGAGTCGCTTTTACCAGTACGTGTACGAATTCAACCAGCCGTCCGGATTTTGTCTCATGATCGCCTTTCTCATCTCATCGTAGGTGAAGATGAACATAGACCACGGAACGGCCGGAAACCAGTGCAAGATGTGCAACGGTCGAGTACCAAAGACAGTGTTCAAGGCTGGAGTGTATACCAAAGTCGCCCCGAGGACGGTTTCAAACAACAAACCAAAGTTCATGAAATCGTTTTGTAAGCCTTGCTGGAAGAGAGAAAGCTTTCTCGTCTTGCAAATCAACAAATCGGCCCATTGGACGATGATGATGGAGATGAAGTACGCGCATTGCGCGTATTCCAAAGCAGAACTTTGGTAGTTCTTGTTCGGTAAGGGTTGTAGCTGGCCGTTCCAGAAATACATGGCACCCGCCGGAGCGATAGCGTCCTTATCCGCGAAACCACGATCGGCAAAGCCCCACGTGCTGTCAATCGCGCAAAGCGTATCAAACCGCGTCTTTTCCGCGTCAGTAAGTTTATCCGAAGGAATACTGGCGTAGTTCGAGCACGCTCTGTTGCAAGTGTATTCACCGTCACCTCTGAAACCAGCAGAGGTGAACTCGATGAACGGATCGACCTCACTGGTGACGGGAACTTGGCAACCGCCTTCGCAGTAACCTCTCTCCCAATCCTCACCTTCGCAACCGAAACCGCACTCTTTCGGACTCCCGTCGCCGTTGATGGTACACATGACGGAGTGCTTGAACCATTCCAAACCGTTGCCCATCAAGATGTTCGGCGCATAGCCGTAATCGTTGAGGACGATGATGTAGACGAAGAAGCCGGCTAAGGCTTGGATCATACCGATTTGCAAGTACGCGAACGAAATCAAACGGAAGTTGACCAAACGATCAGTTTGCGCATTTCTCGGCGGGCGGTCCATGATATCTGCCTCCTTGGTCTCGTAAGCGAGAGAGATGGCAGGGACCATATCCGTACCAAGATCGATACAGAGAATCAAAACCGTTGACAACGGCAACGGCAATTTCGCCGTGATGTAAATCAAAAACGGCGCAATTTCCGGAATGTTCGACGACAAAGTGTACGCGATGGACTTCTTCAAGTTATCAAAGATCAATCGCCCTTCTTCGACGCCGTTGACGATGGACGCAAAGTTATCGTCCATCAAAATCATATCAGCCGCTTCCTTGGAAACGTCTTTACCGGCGATACCCATGGCAACACCAATATCACCCTTCTTCAACGCCGGCGCATCATTCACACCATCACCAGTGACGGCAACGATTTCACCTCTGCGCTGACAGTTCTCAACGATCAACAACTTGTGCGCCGGAGACACTCTCGCCCAGACGATTTGTTTGTGATCGAGCGCTGCGTCCCACTTCTTTTGTTGTTCAACGGGGTCGGCGATTTCCGTCCACTCACGAATAGTATCGCCCTTAACGACGATGGCATCGCCACTGTCGATGTTCTCTTGCGAAATAATGTTGACTTGCTTCGCAATAGCCGCTGCGGTGATCGGGTGATCGCCGGTCACCATGTACACCTTCACGCGAGCGCGGTTGCACTTGATGACGGCTTCAGGGACGCCTTCTCTCGGAGGATCAATCAATGAGATTAAACCAACAAAAGTCAAATCGTTCATGGTAAAGTTCGGAGCCGGCTTGTTGGAAAACTTAAAATCGTCCTTCATTCCGGTCAACTCTTTGTAGGCAAATCCCAACACGCGTTCACCGCGGCCGCCCAAACCTTCGTACGCTTCCGTGTACGTCTTGTTGTACGACGCGTTGATTTCCTTCACTTCGCCCTTGGCAAAGTACGATTTGCACATGCCGAGCACTCTCTCCGGAGCACCCTTCAAGACGAGTAACGGCGGTCTGCCGGCACCTTGAGAGTGAATGGACAATTGCCACTTGTTCGTGGAGTTGAACTTGATTTCGAAAATCTTTGGGCACGCGGCTCTGGTTTCCAACGCATCATTCAACGGTTGCACGAGCTTCAACAAGCCTTGCTCGGAAGCGTCACCAGTTGCGGCTTGCTTCAAGATGTTGAAGTTCGGGTTGTTCATTTCCGCCTTCAAGTCCATGTACGAGCCGTCGTCGTTTTTAGTCAAAAACTCGGCGTTGTTACACAACGTCGCGACTTGCAACAATCGTTTGAAGCCCGGGGAGCTTGCGTCGTAGTACGGTTCATCCGCAGGAGTTTGCGACAAAACCGCCAAATCCGGAATGTTCTTCCCGGCTGGACACAAATACGTTTCGTTATCGACCCATACGTGCATAACAGTCATTCTGTTTTGCGTCAAAGTACCAGTCTTATCCGAGGCGATGATAGTGGTCGAACCCAAAGTTTCAACCGCTTCCAAGTTCTTCACCAAAACGTTCTTCGTGTGCATACGTTTCGCGGTCAACGCGAGAGACACGGTAACGGTCGCCAACAAACCTTCCGGCACGTTCGCAACGATGATACCAATCATAAACACAACATTTTGGATAATGTCCGTCCCGTTGGTTAAACCGATGATGAAAAACACGACGCCCAAGGTAATGGCGACGGCGGAAATCAACTGAATGAACTTGGAGATTTCAACGTTAATCGGCGACGCTTCGTTGGACGTTTCCGTGGCCAAACCAGCGATTTGACCCATGACCGTGCGGTCACCGGATCCAATAACGACGCCTCTCCCGGAACCGGAGTTGATAATCGTGGTATAAAAGCACAAGTTGCTCGCCTCCAACGGTTGCATGACCAAGTTACCTTGCGAGTCCTTGGCCAAATCCGTCGAGCGATCTTGTGGTTCGGATTCACCAGTCAAAGAAGAATTGTCCACCTTCAATTCGTTTGCCGACATGACGCGAATATCCGCCGGCACCTGGTCGCCGTCGAGCAAATCGACGACGTCTCCCGGAACCAACTCCCACGCATCAACGACGGTGTTCTTACCGTCGCGAATGCACTTGCACTTCTTTGGAATCATGTTCTTGAACCCTTCCATGATCTTCTCCGACTTGGCCTCTTGCAAGTACGAGAAAGTCGCCGTAATAGTTACGACGGCGTACAAGACGATGCCCAAAAACAAGTTGGTTTGATCCTTCTCCGTATCGATGCCATAGCCGATGAAACACAAGGTCCCACCGGCTAACAACAAAGCGGCGAAAAAGTTGGCGAACTGCAGCAAAAACTGAATGTACCACGGCGTCAACGCCGGCGGAGTCAATCGGTTCTCGCCATATTTACCGCGGTTGATTAAAACCTGTTCGCTCGATAAACCTTTCTCCAGGGTGCACCCAAAGTGCGAGTAGAGCTTTTCTGCCGGCCACGTGTGCTCGACAAAATCGATATCTTTACGCAAATTCGCTTTGCGCTCATCCTGTTGTTAAAGAGCGATGACGTTTTAGAGTCGCGTTTTGTGTGAGTTACGAGTTGGACGAGGACGAAAGAAAGAGAGAAAAAAGACCCGTCGAGGTCAATTTGTTTTTTAATTGGAAAAAGTGCGGAACGACGGAACCAAACGACGCCCCCGAAAAGTTCGAGACGGATAACAACCACCACCCCGCGATTGAAAAAAAAACGCGCGGAAATCGCACTCAAACGCCCACACGCGAACACATAAATCCTACCTCGGCTGAAGTATCTTTCTTCGAACGCGCCATCTTGCGTGACGTTTGTGATTTATACACGAAACTTAAAGCCTGGAGAGAAGAGAGAGAAGAAAAGCGGTTAGATTTTCGCGCGATTGGTTTAAGGAATAAAAAAAAAGCGGAGAAAGCCGTCAAAGGACAAATTTGACAATGCGAAACGCGTCGCGCGCGAGGAAGATGCGAAATCACCTCGATCAATTCAAACGATCCGCAATGCGCCTCGAAAATGGAATTACTATTCAAACTTTAAAAAAAACGAGAAGAGGGATCTATCTATCGTTGTTCGTGCGTGTCTTTCCAAACGCGTACCTTCGAGAAATGAATGAGGATTTTTGCAAGCCCAAAAGTCACAAAAGTCTGCCCTTTTTTGCCTTGTTTGTGACTTATTCCATTCTTTGGTTTGCCTTGCCTCTCTTTTTTTATTAAACTTTTGCTGCTGACTACGCTATTATATTAGTATCGCACAAATCCAATACAAATGAACTCTCTCTCTCTAACTCTCTGTGTGTGTTTGTGCGTGTACTGCTACTCAGAAGATGATCTCAATTCTTCTCTTTAAAAAAATTAAACGATATCGTGCTTCAACTCCAACGCGTTGCAAATCCTCCCGATGCAACACGCCGCGCTCAACGGATACTGCGAAACCGATATGAAATCATCCGTCCAACTGACGTCTACTTTCCCGTGCGCCATGGCGCCGACGCAAAACACGACCGATTCTTTATCTTCCTTCAAATCGTTCGCGACGAACTCTCGCATCCGTTTCACCTCGGGCGCGCTAAAACTAAATCCCACTCTTCGAGCGCCGGCGGCGAAGTATTTCGTCACCGGTTGCTTGACGACTTTTAACAGCTTATCTGGACCATTCGACGCGCGCACGGAGAGCTTTTGCAACAATTGCACGAACAAACCGCAAAATCGTTTAAACGTTCGCGGTATTCTCGTGTGCGGACTGATTTTTATCAGCACGTTTTTCTGCGTGTTCACGTACACCGCTCGCACTTTCCCGGCTTTGTTCAGAGGCGAATCGAGTATCGCCAGAAGCGCTTGGTGGCATATATCCGGTCGATAATCTCCCGGTTGTTTCCCGTGACGTTTGATGAAATTCGCGTGGTCGTCGCAGTTTAAAAGCGCGTACCCTTTGCCGATTTTCGCCGTCTCCAACGTGGCTTTCTCCAACACGAACGTGTAGCCGCCCGTGCTGTCCGCGTTCGCCTCCACGTCCAAATCGTCCTCCGACGGCGCTTCCATTGATTCTAAAATGTTATTAATGATTCGTTTCTTCTTCTTCTTCTTCTTAATAACGTGTATTATTAGTGAGAGGTAAGATTAGAGAGAAGAAAAAGACAACAAATGGAAGAAAGGCTCTTATCAGAGAGCGACTCTTTCCTCCAGTTGTTGTTTTTGTTTTTGTTCTGTTGTTATTCCTGTGACTCTTAGTATGGTATTCTCTTTTAGTAAAGTGATTTTGAGAGTAGAGAGTAACGAGAGCCGCGAATGTGGACGATGTTTTTTTTTTCTTCTTTTTCTCTTGCAAAAAAGGACCTCAAAATTTTTGATCACCCTTTGGCCGTCTTATTACATTCTCAGCAGATATATAAAATACTTACTGCATACCAAAAATGCAATGTACCTAGGTACCCTACCGCACTATATTGTACCAGGTACCCTACTACTCTACGAGTACGTACTACTAGTATATACTAAACTACCTAGGTACTATTATATCTACTCAAGTACCACTATGTCAAATATCTACTTCGTAACGAATCCTG